>Ga0163149_10000223_pt1 | contig 74374 bp, 61 predicted proteins | sample OliLakLV19MP5G1_FD_148604 | JGI IMG/M metagenome (GOLD analysis project Ga0163149, IMG submission 148604) | Freshwater microbial mat bacterial communities from Lake Vanda, McMurdo Dry Valleys, Antarctica - Oligotrophic Lake LV.19.MP5.G1 | ecosystem: Environmental > Aquatic > Freshwater > Lake >...
CTACCGTATCTCAGACAGAAATCTTCGCGCTCAAAAGCGAATTTGCTTAGCCACCCTTGCAATCAGCAAATTGCTCAACCAATGACCATGAAACGCCGTTGGCAAGAAGTATCTTGCGGAATCGCTGCATGAGGACTGCCGGGGTGACGACGTAGAAGATGGCGCTGGTGACGGAGGCCGAAACCACCGCAGCCAACCACCACTGCTCAGGAGCGAGCAGATAGAGCGCCCACGTTCCGCTGGCGAACGTGCCGATAGCGACAGCGAAGCCGATAGCGATGGTGCCTGCGGACAGGAGAATCCGACCGACCAGCAGGTAGACGAGCGCGCCGGACAGAGCCAGGAGCGACGTCGTCAGCCAGAACGGCAGACCGTTCCAGCCGTTGACGAGCGGAAGCGCATTCAAGACGCCCAGGCCGAGAACGGCCAGGTTGAACACGTGCAGGGCACCCTTGGAGTAATTGTCCTCCTTGGTGTTGTGGGTGGTGGTGTAGGCCTTGTCGATCACCTTGTCGTCCCACCACTTGGTCAGGTCGCGAGTGGCCTTGTAAGCCGCCGTGTGGATGCTGTCGAGCGTCCCACCGACCGGCTTGGCGATGCCGATGGTGATGTAGCGGAAGCCGAGGTAGAGCGAAGTCAGCAACACGCTGAAGGTGAAGGCGACCGCGACAACCACCGCCGGCCAGAAGATCCAGGCGCTGACCAGACCGTCGAAGAAGTACCACAGACCGAAGCCAGTAGCGAGCGAGAGGACGCCGCCGACGCCGACCGTGGTCGGGAAATCGTCGAAGGCTTCGCCGACGCCGACGTAGGAGATGAAGCCCACGAGCAGCGCGACAGGGGCGATCAGGATGAGCGGCAGACCGTAGAAGGCCAGCGCCCAGAAGGCGAGACCACCGGAGATCAGCGCGCAGACCGGGGTAACGAGACCGGCGAAGAACTTCTTGAAGTCGACGTCCTTCTCGTCATAGGTCTTCTCGACGAGCTTACGCACGCCTTCGATGATGGTCTTGATCAGACCGGACTTGAGCAGACCGTGCACCGCGGGGTACACGTACGCCAGACCGATGACGAATTCCGCCACGGCGACAGCGATGGTGACAGGCAGACCGAAGCCGAGCGCCTGCGAGATGGGCAGCAACGAGTAGACACCGCCGGCGGTGAGGGCGGTGGCGGCGAAGGGCAGTTCACCCTTGTCCAGGAGCTGGAAGAGCACGCCGACGACTGCGATTGCAGCGACACCGGCAGCGAACCAGGTCAGCCCGGTGACGAGCCAGCCGGTCGCGACAAGCGCGGCGTGGGGTTCGACGAAGTGGAAGACCGCGTAGGCAGTCCCGCTGGTGAGAGCGAGCACGCCGATGGCAGTGACGAAGCCGACGAAGCCATCGACCCACTGCGCACCCTTTTCCTTGTTTTCCACCCAGGCCCAGAGCTTGCCCGATCCGGGAAGGTTGCGGACGAGGTCGACGACGCCCTGGAAGAACGGCTTGGCGTACTTCTTGGCGATATCGCGCGTCTTGTTCCACAGCTTCTCGAGCCCGTCACCGGTGGGCTTGAGGATGTAGAGGAATGCTGCCGGCGCCAGGATGAACAACGTCACCAGGAAGGCGACGCAGGCAGCCGGAAACCAGACGAGCAGGCTGAGGTTGTGGGCCCAGCCGACATAGGTCGCGGTGGCGACGGAGGCGGCAATGGCGGACGGCAGACCGATGAGGAAGTTGATGATGCCGCGGAAGATTCCGCTGTAGGCTTCCTTCGTCAGGTACTTGCCGAGCTTGTAGGTGGGAACCAGGATGCCGGCGATCGGCAGAAGGAGCCACTTGGGAGCAATCAAGCCGACCAGCGCCACGAGAGCGGCGACGATGTAGGCGAGGTTGCCGGCTGCGAAGTAGGAGGTCGCCAGATAGGCGAAACCACCACCAAGCACCGCGGAGATAAGTCGGGATGGCAGACTGGGGCTGCCGGAAACGGGATTCGGAGTAGTGTTCAGAGACATGCGATTTCCTCGGTTTCTTGAGCAAACACCCTTACGGGGGGCGCCTGCTCGCGTGATAGAAGTGACTGACCGGGCAATTTGCCTGACCAACGCTTGAGAGCACCGCTGCCGAAACAATATCGGTGCGCATACAGCCCTCGGTTCAAAGAGGAACAGCCTTCGCTGTGTGATTCTCTCGAGGTCCAACAAAGCAATCAAAAACAGGCGACAGCGATCAAAAGCGTGAGCTCGTGATGTTCAACCTGGAGTTGGAAAGCTGGGTGGTTTTCTCGGGAGGAGCTACTTCAGCAAAGGGATGTTGGAATACGCTTTTGAACCTAGTGATTAGAGATAAGCAGTAGCGAGCTTTTATAAGTAAGGTTTACATCGATGTCAAGAATATGGTCTCTGCTAGCTTGTGCTAACTAAACTAGTTCGCGCGAAGCAGAGCGACGCTATGCTTCAAGTGTTACCGGAAGATATCTCCAAAACATGCTCGTAACATTGGGCGGCGCTTGACTTCCGTTTTGAAGGCTTGGGCCAAGCAACTTTGAATTAGATTCAATACAGCAAGCGCAAACGTTGATAGGTTCAAGGTTTGCGGCAAACCTAAAACAAAGATTTGGCATGTTGACAATGATGAAGAAAACCTAAAAATTCCGTGCTAGCTAAGGCTGGGGCGGTGTTTTAAGACTCGTTAAAAATAGTTGAAACCGAGCTATCGCGACGTATCGCCAGGGCTGATGGCACTTTATACAGTTTAAAAATCGTTGTTCCGGCACCGGAATCCTTCATACGGTAACTGCATCAATCTCTGCAAAGTTTCCGGATCCAAATCACTCCCAATCCCAGCACAACCAACGCAAACGACATCTTTCCCACGGGCTCCTCACAGCTTCTGGAAGACCGGTCATAGCACAGCAATTGGGAATCACTCTTTTCGGTTGTTTTGACGAGCTTACACAGCTTCTCGGAACAGTCTGTTTTTCACCAACCCAGGTTGAGACATCTCTACCCAGGGTCAAATTTCCACGGCTGAACAATCTCGTTCGCCTTTGAACAATGAGGGCTAGTATGTCTAAGAACAGAGGATATTCCAACGAATTTCAATTGTGCCTCCTGCCGGCTTCATTCGGCTGCCAGGTTGGCCTTATCAACGAGGTGAAGTACGCTGACGGCACGGTTCGCAAAGTGGGCTACGATGAAGAAGGAGTGGCAAACCACTTCGTCGAAATCGATGGCAGATCATGGAATCGCGAAGCCGGCACTCAGCACTGGACCTCGGACACTGGTGCGGACTTCGACGGCGTCATTGAAGTGGTGCCCCAGGGCTCCAAGGACAACGTTGCTGGTTCGATTACGATTCGCGTCATGGACGGCGGTTTTGTCGTCACCGAACGAATCCTTTTCCCGATCGGCATCGTCGTCGAATCCAAGTTCGCCCGCGACCGCACCGAATTGGAACGTGAAGTGAAGCTGCTCAACGGCAAGCAACTCAAGTTCCACCGGCAGAGTCGGCATGGTCTCTGGTTCCGTCAGGACGGAGACATCGCTCACCAGCCCGAAAACGCCTCTCAGTACGGGACGCCCTGGCGTCACCCGGCAGTCGCAACTGCGCTGCTGTAATCCAAAATTCATCGCAATTGAAACAACCAACTCGCCTTATTCACGCGACGCGACGTCGTCTGAGTAATGCGAGCTTGGTGTGGTAATTGCGGCAACTGAGTAGCCCTCAAGTCACCCGGGTCTGTAGTTTGCGGCGGCTTCCACCGTTCCAAGCTACAGACCGGGTGCGCCTTGAGCCTGCTGCCGATGTTTGCCAAAACCAGCAGTGCCACCGGCTTCTGTTGCGTTTTGTCTTTGTGCCTAAACAATTATACGCCATAGTAAGATGAGCACCCGGCGCAAAGCGAGCAGGTTGCCCTGTTCACTTTGCTGAGATTGGCTTGTTCCAGGACGCAGACGTTTCGTCGCATCTGCTAATCCAGATAAACCAGCCTCATTAATCGTTTTTCGCCACCGAACTTCAACCAGCCGCCGGAGTCTGTTCCATCGCAACCGACGAAGGCGAGCGGATAGTAACAGGTGGCGAACTTTTGATCGGCAGGGGATTCGAATGTTCCGCGGCTTCCTGAGGGCATCTCGAAGTTGTAGATTACCTTGCGAGCGCGCTTCATTTTGACCACGAAAATATCGCCACCACCTTCATCCTCAGCAGCGAGGCAACGCAAGATGGTGAGCCTTTCACCCTGTTGATTAGCCAGAGTCAGCGATTTGCCGATCGGACCTTTCATCATGGTGTGGAGATGATGGGCGGGGACCCACTGTGAGTAGGTTTCTTTCCACAATGCTCCGGTTTCGGAAACGACAAGCGAAACGCGAATGTGTTTACCTTCAAATGGGCTGGGGGCGGGAATCCATCCGGGTAAACCTCGTTCGCGAATCCATCCCAGAATCGGGCGGAAAAGAACGACAGCCATTGCCAGTCCGATTAACCCTGAACTGATTGCCAGAGCGGTCGGGCTGATGATGCCTTTCTCGAGTCCTGTTTCAGCGGGGGATGAGAGCAGGCTGAAGAAGGCTCGCAGAAGAAAATTCGATGCTAGTGCACTAAGAGCTAAAACTCCCAGGCTGCAAGCAAGCGTGGCGCGTGTGTGTATGTTAAAGCGCATGGGACTTCCTCCGGCAAGAGTGTGCCGAATTCGGATTGAAGTCGCTAACAGAGAAGAGAGAAACTGCGGGTTAGGCGTTATAAAACAAAGGAGGAAGGGGAGTGCCTAAACTTAATGTCTGCCCCACGGCCAATTCAATTGAGACCAACCACCATTTCAGGTTTTTGAGCTTGGTTACGCCAATATAATCCGCCTGAAGATCGTCTACAGCTGCGCTAACCGCGCGCAACGCCGATTTTAGACTCCGGGGAAACAGAGTGCTGATGGCGGTTTCCGCCACTTTGGTTGTCAAAGTTTTTATTGGGACGAATGCTAGAAGAGTTCTGCTCTTGTCGATTAGCCGCTGAGCTTGTTGCTGCGTTTTGACTCGTTGGACTTGTCAAAAGGTTTCCAGGCTACTTCACACACACCGTTTCGGCAGCTTGCCCGCTCGGCATCATTTTTGCTGCCGGGGAGTGCGTTTATCTCGATGGATTTTGCTGGCTGAACCTCTGTGTTGTTCGTACTGGTCAGGGTTTCCGTGTTCATGATAGGACTCCTACTAGCCTCGTATCGAGGATTAGAACGTGCCGGTGAAAGTTTCTCCGACGTGACTACCGCGAGTTCTGCTGATTTCTTATTCCCAGCTTTCTGACAACTAATTCGTTTTTGCAGCTTAAAAATAAACGCCAGTGCTTTGAACGCACATATTAACAGTGTGATCCCAGGACGCAATAGTATATATGGTCGTTATCAGACTTCACGCCGATCGAATTATCTATTCAATTCGCCCGGATGGGGGTTAAAGCCCTGATCTGCGGGCGCTTGATGTTAAGAGAGAATTTCGTTTTTCTTTGAAACGTTTGTTGATGGTGACTGAGAATAAATCCGGCGAAGCGGATGCTTGCAGCTCTTTAGGATTAAAAACGATTGTTAATACTGCTAAAATCCTCATCTCTGGAATCAATCGTGTGCGACCTTGATCAAAAATTGTCCCGTTTGTTCGAATAAACTGAAAATGCTTGCTGTTGGCGGGCGCGAGCGGATCGCCTGTGCGAGCTGCGATTTCGTACACTGGGACAACCCAAAACCCGTGACCGCGACCCTCGTTCCAATCGACGGCGGACTGGTGCTTGTGCGCCGAAACTGCGAGCCGTTCGTAAACGACTGGTGCCTGCCCGGTGGCTTCATCGAAGCCCGTGAATCCCCCGAAGAAGCCGCCGCCCGAGAAGTCTTCGAAGAAACCGGTCTGGAAGTCGAAATCAAAGAAATCGTCGGTGCTTTCTCCCCGGGTCGCGGCATCAACGTAATCATTCTCTTTTACCTTGCAGGCAAATCCAAAGGCACCATGACCGCCGGCGACGACGCCTCCGAAGTCGCCATCTTCAAAAAATCCGAACTCCCGCAGAACGTCTGCTTCGACCTGCACCGCAAAATGATCCGCAAATACTTCGACGAGTACGCCGGCAAGTCCTGAGCCGTGCGCCCCGCGCGAGTGTTCAGCTATTGACGAGAGCCCAATGGCTTCCGTCAAATTCTCGAAGCCGATCACTGGAAGCGGTTTTTCCAGGCTTGCGTTACAGTTGGGATATCAAACAGTTGTTGATTCAATGTAAGGAGTCAGAGCTTCTTATACTTCTCACTTACTAGAGCCGCGAGCAACGATTTAGACTAGGGTTTGTTTTTATTTTTGCGCTTGCGAAATTTTCGGTCAGCCTTCTTGCCGCTTGGTTGCGTTTTCAGCTTGTCGACTGCTTTTCCAGCAGAGCTATCGTTGCCTGTGTCTTCGATTTCGGCGCCACTAATGAGATCGCGCATCTCGAGGTGTAATTCGCTCGTGATACCACTACTTTCAATTTCATCGATGCCGTCGTTCGCGTTTACGTTGGCATTCGCTATCTCTGGCACGGCGTCCTGCCTCATTGAGTTTGAAGCGCCCCTAGCGCCTTTAGATCCCTTCCCCGCATTCGCGTTGTGACGGGCTTCCACCGACTGTTTTCGTCCCTGGTCTACGCTGCTGGTGTCTAAAACGCCGCCTTGATCACCTGCGACGGCGCTCTGAGGATTGGAACGATCGGCGCTGATTGACTTGTTTTTGTCTGGATTGAAATCTTTCTGCGAATTTTTGTTTTGTCCGAAAGGATTCGCGGTGGTACTGCGAGCGGTGGCTAACGACTGACCGCTTTCTATCTTTCCTTTCAAAGACGAAACCAGTTCATCGGCTGAATCCATGCCGTTTCCGATTAGAAACGATCCCTGTTCTGTTTCCAGCATGAAGCCTTCTGGAAGCAGTGGATAAGATGGACCGATTTTGAGCACGTTTTGCCAGCTGATGCGACGAGAAAAAAGCATGGTGTCAATGATGATACCGCTTGGTGTAATTTCGAGGCTCTTCGGCATCAAGAAGACGACGATGGTGCGCCATATAAACAGCGCGGTAATCAGCCCGCAAAATGCAAACACCATCCCTAGATCGGATTGACTCGTGGATTGGTGCTGCGCCAGTTCGCTGAAGAAAAACCAGAACACCACCACAAGACCGACACCCAGAGCCGCTTGCATGCATTGGAACAAAAGAGAAATGCGGTCTTGAGAAAATTTGCGAAACGGGTTGCCTGCGGGTCCGCCTTTGGGCAGACGCTGGCGAATCATGTCGATCAAGTCTTCGACTTGCGCGAGCCAGATCGGGAAGCTGAGTTCGCCGCCTTCGTGTTCGATCACATATCGGACCCACGTCCAGTTACTGCGACGCGAAATTCGTTTAATCGAGGACCACGAGCAATGCTCTTGTTTAGCCAGTGACATGGTGGTTATGCCATTAGAATCTGTTTTTACCCGCCAGGTGACGAACGCGTAAGCCGGCAGGATGCACGTTGAAACTATGCACAAGGCGAAGAGGACGACTTTGCCTGTGAGAGAGATGGTTTGAAAGTGTCCTGTCAGCATCAGGATCCACGGCAAAACGAAAAGAATCAGTAACACCGAGATCTCGGCCAGCATGCGCGCCAGAACCATCGATTTCAGTCGATATCTTTTGGGCTTCGGCTCTGTAACGGCTTGCGTCATTTGCATCTCAATTCGTATCTAGATATTAACCCAGACAAGAAGCTGGATGAAGTGAAAAGCTGGTTGTCAAACGTGAATGAGCTGCGCTCACTCGCGAGAGCTTGTCTAGGATTAACCACCTGACAAGCTTCGCCTTGTTGAATCTAAGCTTACTAACTACCTAAGTTTACTAACGCGCATCTATGACTTTTAACTTTGGACCCGTCGATTTCTTATAACTAAACCTGACTCTAGTCGTTTCAACTCCGCTTCATTGCTGGTTGAAGGTTTACGTCACTGCGCTCGGCTGTCCACTCGGTTTATCTGAGTCCGGATTCGAGTCGACCATTCACTTTCTCCTCTCTCGAGCGAGGAAGTATTTCTCTTTTCTCAAACTTGATTCGCCCGTCACATTCTGCACCTACTGCGGATAACGGACGTATTCGAGCGAACCATTTCGAGCAATTTCTTATCCCTCGTTACGAGGAAACAAGCAGGAGAACCATCATGCCGGAAGCAAATTCCACGCACGGTACGCGCGAAGAGCGCGATTCAATGGGTACCGTTCTGGTCCCCGCCGATGCTTATTATGGTGCGAGCACTCAAAGGGCTGTTCAGAACTTTCCGATCAGCGACTTGAGGCTTCCATCCGAGTTTAACCGCGCGGTTGCGCGTATCAAGAAAGCCGCTTGCCGAGTCAATTGTGGCCTTGGTTTGATTGATTCCGACAAAGCTGAGGGCATCGATCTTGCACTCGAAGAAGTCCTCATCGGTCGCTTCGATCGCTGGTTCGTGGTAGACGTTTTCCAGACTGGTTCCGGAACGTCCACCAACATGAACGTCAACGAAGTGGTGGCACGTCGAGCGCGTGAGCTGATGGGCGGCGACGCCAACGCTCGCGACCTCGTCCATCCCAACGACCACGTCAATCTCGGTCAGTCGTCCAACGACGTCATTCCCACCGCGCTTCATCTGAGCGCTTACGAGGAAATCCTCACCAGGCTGATTCCGGCGCTTACCAAACTCGAGAAGAGTTTGAAGAAGAAGTCGAAACAGTTCCGCTCGGTGGTGAAGACCGGCCGAACCCATCTGCAAGACGCGACGCCAGTCACGCTCGGGCAGGTCTTCGGCGGTTACGCTGCGCAAGTCGGCGAAGCGAACAAGCATCTCAAGCAAACCAGCAAGCGCCTCTCTCAGGTCGCCCTCGGTGGTACCGCAGTTGGTACCGGCTTGAATGCGCATCCGAAGTTCGCGTCGGAAGTGTGCAAGCTCTTGAGCGCTGACTTCGCCTTTCCCGTGCGCGAAGCACGCAATCACTTCCGCGCTCAGTCGACCATCGACGATGTCGTCGCTGTCAGCGGTGCCATCCGTGTCGCTGCCGTCGCCCTCATGAAGATCGCTGACGACGTGCGCTGGATGGGCAGCGGACCGCGAGCTGGCTTCGGCGAAATCACAATCCCGGAAGTGCAGCCCGGCAGCTCGATTATGCCCGGCAAGGTCAATCCGGTGATTGCCGAGTCGCTCCGCCAGGTCGTCGTGCAGGTCGTCAGCAACGACTCTGCCATTGCGTTTGCCGGTCAGTCGGAAAACTTCGAGTTGTCTGTGATGCTGCCTGTGGTGGCATACAACTTCTTGCAGTCGATCTCGATTCTCGCAAACGCCACCAACAACTTCGCCACCCGTTGCGTCGACGACCTAACCGCCACGACACGGGGTCCCGAGTTGGTCGAAACCGGTCTGGCGCTTGTCACTGCGCTGGTTCCGGTAATTGGCTACGACGAGTCCGCTCGCCTCGCCAAGATTGCGGCCAAGACCGGTGAAACCGTATTCGTCGTCGCGCTCCGGGAAACCAACATCCCCGAAGCGAAACTCAAGAAGCTGCTCAATCCGCTGAAACTGACGCGGCGCGGCTGAGTGTCACATACGCTTTGAGCGCCCGCGTTCAAAGTGGTGGCACTTCTGTTTTGCGAAAGTCTATCGCGGTCACGTTCGCGAGGTGTTCACTCACTTCGCGAACGTTTACTGCGGCAGCGCTTTTGTTCAGGACCGTCATCCGGTCGTCAGTCCACATCGCCCTAACTATTCGGAGAACAACGAATATGAACGCACGAACCCTCCTCTCCTCAGTACTCGCTCTTGCTGTCCTCGCCGGCGGCTATCTCTTCTATCGCGACTATCAGTATCGCCAGATTCACGGCACCGTCACTCAGGTGAGCCTGGTGACCTGGGATCAGGAAGTCGAAAAGGTGAAGAGCGCCGAGCCTGTTCTGGTGTACTTCTACCGGGAGAACGACAAGAATCCCGCCAACGAAGCACAGAACGAGGAAGTCCGCGACTTTGCCTGGAGCACCGCCGGTAGGGTCAAAGTGGTCGCCGTCAACGTCGGCCACATCGAAAACCTCCCTCTGGCAATCGCGCACGGCACCTTCCGCCAGCCCGCTTTCGTCATCATGGTTGGCGACGACTTCGTCACCGGCCCGTCGGGAGTTCTGACCACGAAAGAAGATCTCACTCGTCTTCTGCAAGGCGCGCTCTTGAAACTTGCTCCTCGCTAATCGGCTCTGTACAAGCCAAAAACGCCGTCGAGATTGTTTGTCGCCGATTCGATCACTCGCTGTAAGTGCGTAACTCAGGGCGAAATCTTGTGCAAAAGCGCATGGTTTCGCCCTTCTTTTGAATCCGTTTCGTACTATCTGGTTTCGTAGGCGCGTGCGGTGCCGGCGATGGCGAATGGTTTTCCTTTGAATTGCTTAGGTCGAATCAACATACGGGCAACTATTCCAAGAGTGTTTCGGCGTTGCCTCGTCGTGCTAAGTCCGCCTGTCGACGGGGTTTCGAGGGGAGCATTGCTCATTCTTTTTGCTCAATTGTTCTTTAAAACAGTTGTTGAGACATTAGAGGTGGAGCCGAAAACCCAATGTTTGCGTTGCAACGCGGATGCGCAAAGTCCGGAAACGCAGTGAATCCGATCGGCCTCGGTTGATACAACAAAACGAGGAGACCTGAGCGCAGATGCTAAAGGTGCTGTAAATACTCGACCCAATTGCTTTTCGGGAGGTCGGATGAGAATTGGGAAATCAACATTCCATGGATTCAATCGAAGAGATCGACGAAAACAAGTCCGATCGGCATCGGCGGTTGGAGGCTATTTTGGCAAAAACATTTTCAGGGCAGCGATGAAAAGGACAATGGCGAGCGGGATTCTGAGTACTCCCGCGGTTGAACGATGCGCCCCCCAGTAGGAGCCGGCGATAGCTCCGATTAAGGCGGCGGCGAGAAATGGCACTACGTTTCCGAATTCGAGAGCGCCGGACAAGGCACGCCCGACCAGTCCAGAAGCGGAGTTGGCGATGATGAACACTGCTGCAGTCGCCGATGTGGACTTCGTATCTGCCCAGCGTGCCAGGATGATTAGCGGACTGAGAAACACGCCGCCGCCGATGCCGACAGCGCCGGATAGAAAGCCAAGCAATGCACCGGACAGACCCGCTTGAGGTAATGGCGGCGAGCAGACGAACTTTTCGGGAGGGGATGAACTTTCTGCCGACGATGAAATCGTTTTGTTCTCAGATTTGATTGGTTTTTGTCGTTTCAACAGCAAAAGAATTGCAGTGACGATTAAGGTGGAGCCCAGTAGCACTGCGTATTGGCGCTCGTCCAGTTTCACCATGGCGCCGAGAAATGCGCAGGGGATTGAAGTAACGATGAAAGGCAATGTCAGGCGGGGCGAGAGGTAGCCGGCGCGGCTGTATACGAAGCATGAAATTCCGGCGGTCAGGCAGTTTAGCGTGAGCGCTGTGCAGGCCATTACATGCGGTGGCACATTGAAGAACGACATCAACGCCAGATATCCGGTCGCGCCACCATGTCCGACGGCGGAATAAAGGGCGGCGATCAGTAGAAAAGCGGGTAGTGCAAGCAGGTCCATTTTGATATTTGCAATTTGCGCGTTTTGCCAACGGTTCGCGCAGTTAGCGATAACGGTATCTGAAAAGGGGCAGCTGTAGCGCGTTTAATAATCAAGATTAATAGCAGCTCACTAGATTTAATCCAAAGATTTCTATGCAAGAAGCTTTATGTATTGAATCTCATGTTCTAAATGACTAGCTTCGAACTATTCGTTTTCTATCCATCCCAATCAAATTCCGGTCTCCACTTCCCAGGCATCATAAGCATACAAGCAAAAACTGATTCGCATCTTCGATGTGGGTCGGTTGACGCTTTGGCACTCTCCCGTATCGGTTAAGGCAATGTTGCTGCCTCGCCAATATCGGAGATTGCTTTTGCTGCGGGCCTCTTTTGAGTTGTGAACCTTAAACAGAGAGGAGCAAATAAGCGTATGAGAATTGTCTTTGTGAGCGACACTCACAACAGACTTGGTCGCGTCAAAGTGCCGGACGGCGATTTGCTGATTCACTGTGGTGACTTCACCATGCGGACTGATGCAAAAAACCATTCGGAACACCTCGACCAGGTTAAACGTTTTAACGATGAACTGGGTGCATTGCCGCACAAGTTCAAAGTTGCCGTAGCAGGAAATCACGATACTCCGTTTGAAGTTGCCAACGCGGAAGCTCGTTGCCTGCTGACCAACGCGGTCTATTTGCAAGATGAACTCGTCGAGCTCGCCGGACTCCGCATCTACGGAAGCCCCTGGCAGCCTGAGTACAAGAAATGGGCGTTCAATCTTCCCCGGGAATCCGATGAGCTTGCTGCCATCTGGAAGAAGGTTCCCGACAAGGTCGACGTCCTCGTCACGCACGGTCCTCCCAGGGGATTCCTCGACCGGGCGCCGCTGTGGCCAACCATCGGTGATCAGTTTCTGCGCGAGCGTGTTCTTGAGGTTCGCCCCAAGATTCACTGCTTCGGGCACGTTCATCACTCCCATGGTGTGCTCGAGCATGAAGGCATCACCTTCGTGAACGCTGCCTCGCTCAACGAGAAGTACATGCCGACCGATCGCGTCATCGTGCTCGACATCTAGTCGATCAAGTTCAACCCCTAACCAGTTCGGTCTCGTCGGACGCTCGACTTCCAGTCGGACGTTGCAGACCTCATTCGGATACCGGTGCCCCCGCGGATTGTTGACGTTCTGCGTCACTTTCCGCGGGGCGCCACTTTCTGATTCGATGAACCGAACAAGCACTAGCGGAAGCGAGAACCGAGTCACCATGCTCATTCTCGCTTTTCGCGTTTTGGTTTTATTATATGATTGCATTTAGTATTAAATAATGTAGTAGCGCGAGAGTGGAAGGGTGCATACCGGAATGTATGCTTACCCCTCCCGTGCGGAACCGCAGTGTTTTGCCGCAGCGTGAAATAGAACAATCAATCGATGTTCGTACTTGTCGTGTGAATTGTGGTGCCTCGCTCGGCGTACTTTTGAGGCGTGCCCGAGCAAGGGTTTGAATCTCGCTCGGGTGGCCGGTCGTGATCGGGTTTAGCAAAGAGTTGCGACACTGAGTTCAGACCCGAGCTTTCACAGGTCCCACTCGTCGCCATCCGAGAGGACGGAGTAGAGCATGTTTCGAACGCTGGCCTTTTCGCCCTTGCCGACTTTGCTGAGCGTGCTCGAGTGTTTGTCCGAGCGCTGGTAGAAGCGCGCGTGACCTTCGCCCCGAACGGTGATCTTCTTGCCGACGATCTCGATTGCGGTGTCTTCATCCAGTCCCACACCGGTGACGTTCTCAATCAGCGACAACGCCACCATCAAACGGTCATGGCGAGCGCGCTGAAGCACGTGCGTGTCGACGACGAAACCAGGCAAGTAGCCCAGTCCGTCTCCCAGAAGCAGCGAATCGTTCTTCACGAATTTGTCGTCCATGCCGCCGGCGATCATGCGCGGCGGCGCCGCTGCGGCACCAGCACTGGTACCACCGACGAGCCCGCCACGCTTGAGAAAGTCGTGAATCTCGGTATTGAGAACCGGGTCAAGCAGGCGCATCAGCCGGTTTTGGTCGCCGCCGGTGAAGAACACGGCATTGACGTTTTTCGGCAAGCCCACCTTCTGGTTCGGCATGATCGTAACGAGGTTTTTCACGCCGCGCGCGGTGAATTGATTGGCGGCCTCATCGGCAGCTTCCTGGGGCACCCCGCTGGAATGAGGAAGAATCGCAATCACGGCCTTGTCACCGCCGGCGATATCAACGAAGCGTTGCAGGCTCTGGTCGGCGCCGCCGCCGATCAAGTAAAGCGTGCCCTTGAACGGCGTGCCGACGAGGGTTTCTCCGACGTTGACGGTGTCGTCGGCAAGCGCCATCCGCCGGTCGAATGCGAAAAACGCGAGCGCTGACGCTGCAAGAAAGCGGCGACGTCCGAGGCGAAAATTGTCCTTTGAAGTGTCCATAGTTGTCCCCTCAGGAAGCATCCTGATTGTAGAGGATAGAAATTAATACCGCTCCGGATATCGTTCCAGTGCGGAGACGTGAGGCCTTCTCGAACATCCATGTGAAGGCGTGCGGCGATGTGGGCGGCTGAAATTCCAAACACACAGATGGTGACATCTGCTGCAGAAGTTCCAAACACACAGATGGTGATGTGCGCGGCTGAAATTCCGAACAAACAACGTGATGTGTGATCAGTCGTTCCAAACAACCACATGTGGTGATTTCGGTAGCCATTCCAACAAACGCAGCTGTTGCAATATCACAGCCGACATCTCCGAGCAACGCGTGAAAGCGAAGGCGAGAAGCGCGTTTTGGGACGTTGGTGCGGTTGCGTTTGAATAGAATAAATTTCGATGGCGCGTGTGAGATGGAACTCGATGGTATTTGAAATGCCAGCAGCAATGCACCTAAATTCAGAGCTACGTTTCTCGTTCTCTTCTAATAATCTGTTTAATTAGACCCGACTAGCTCGCGAGGTTCACGCGTTTCGAACGAAATAGCGGAGCTTGGATTTATGATATTTTGGCTAAATCTTCTTTTCTGCAGGTCGCTTATGCAGCTCAGCTGCCTTCAGGAAATCCTTCTTCGCCAGGTCGGTTTTGCCGAGCCGTTCATATGTCTTGGCTCGCTGTCTGTAAGCGTTTTCGTACTCATCGGACAAGTCGATTGCTTCGTTGTAATCGGCAAGCGCGTGTTGATAATCTTTGAGCATGAAATAAGTATTGCCGCGCCGCAAGAACAGATCTTCATCGATTGGATTCAATCCGATTGCGTTGGTGTAATCCTTGATCGCTTCTTTGTATTTGCCGAGTTTGATGTACAGCGCCGCTCGCATCATCAGGATGACGTACTGTTTCGGTGAACATTTGAGTGCTGCCGTGTAATCTCCGATGGCGCCATCTATTTTGCCCATGCGCTGCAGGGCATCAGCTCTGGTGACGTATCCTTCGTATTCGAGCGGCGCGATTTTGATTACGGTATCGAGATCCTTGAGCGCTAAATCATGCTTGCCCATCATCGTGTAAGCCGCGGAGCGATATTGGACAACATTCTTATTCTTGGGATCCAGCGCCATCGCTTTTGTGAACGAATCGACAGACGCTGGAAAATCCTTCTTGACGGTGGTGATCACACCAAGATAAAAATAACCGTCTTCCACTTTGGGATCGAGACGCACTGCCGTTCTTAAATCCTTGATCACGTCCTCCAATGACGCCTCGCCGTTGAAATATCCGGATTTGCCGCGCACAACATACGCCATCGCGTTGCCAGGATCGATGCTGATAGCTTTGTCGGCATCGGCAACGGCGCGATCGTATCTTTTTCTATGCATAAACGATTTTGCTCTCAATGCATACGCCTGAGCAGATTTCGGATCGTGCAGCAGTGTCTTGCGCACCAGCTCCAGAACGGCTCCGTCGTCTTGTTTCCGGCTCGCCGCTTCGGCCTGTTTGAGGAATTCTCGGGCATTCGGATTTTTGGATTCAATCGCGCCTGCACCACCGGCGATACTAAACGAAAAAGCCACGAACAAGAAGATCGCGGACAGCGCCGGTTTGGAAACACGCCACTTCCCGGACCGGACTGCTCGTTGCAAACCTGCTTCGGAAGCCGAACGCCAGGAATCCATCAAGATTGCGTCGCCTTTGAAAATCTTCAATTTTAAATCTCAGGAGGGTCTAAAAGAGAACTTTTAGAGACCAAGCTGTCTGGCAATGACCAGTCGCTGGATCTCAGAGGTGCCCTCGCCGATTTCGCAAAGCTTCGCGTCGCGCAAGAAACGCTCAGCCGGGAAATCTTCGACATATCCATAGCCACCGTGAATTTGTACACAGAGGTTGGTTACTTTCGATGATACTTCAGATGCGTAGAGTTTGGCTTGCGATCCTTCGAGGGTGACGCGTTTGCCATGGTCTTTCATCCAGGCAGCATGATAAAGCATCAAGCGTGCAGCGGAAATCTGAGTCGACATGTCGGCTAGAAATCCCTGGATGAATTGATGTTTGCCGATGGGCTGACCGAATGATTCTCTTTGTTTAGCGTAAGCGAGGGCGGCATCAAAAGCGGCTTGGCTGATACCGACGGCAAGAGCGGCAATAGACAAACGTCCGCCTTCTAAGGTCTGGAGCGCCTGTTTGTAACCTTCGGATTCATTGCCGATCAAATTCGCTTTGGGAATTTTGCAATCGTCCATGGTCAGGCTGGCAGTCGGCGAGCCGCGCATGCCCATCTTCTTCTCGACTTTGCTGACATAAAATCCTGGCGTTCCGTCTTCAACGATGAACGACGAGATGCCTTTCTTGCCTGCCGCCTGGTCGGTCATCGCCATGATGATCGAAACCTTGGCGTGGGTCGCGTTGGTGATGAACTGTTTTGTGCCGTTGAGAACATAATGATCGCCGACCAGTTTGGCTGTTGTTTTTTGCGCGGCGGCATCGGAGCCCGTTCCCGGTTCTGTCAAAGCCCAGCAACCAAGGGTTTCTCCGGTGCAGAGTTTTGGCAGATATTTTTGTTTCTGTTCTTCAGTACCAAACAATTTGATTGGATTGGTGCCCAGCGAGCAGTGAGCTGCATAACTCAAACCGGTGCTGCCACAGGCTCTTGCAATTTCTTCGACGGCGATTACGTAACTGCGATAGTCGGCTCCGGCGCCACCATAGGCGGGATCGACGGTCAGACCCAATAGGTCCAGCTCGCCTAGCTTCTTGAACGTTTCAATCGGAAATCTTGCTTCCCTGTCCACTTCCGCTGCTATCGGTGCGATTTCTTTGGTTGCGAAATCCCGCACCATCTCTCGAATGGCGTGGTGCTCTTCGTTTAAAAATTCGCCGTAAGGCAACACGTCCTGATCCGTAATCATGGTGCTCACCAATTTTCTCCTTGCTATCCTCGATTTTCGCCATTCGCTCGTGACGAGCCTGGCGTTTGCGATTTTGTAGCGACCCAGGGGCAAGGGGGCGCGACTGATCCAATGACTTGGGCGTAACCCAACTCACACGATTGATCATAACGCTAAAAAAGTACTCAGTAGTTATTTCTTAATAGATAGAAATTCTTCGATCGCCTCGACAATCCGGCGAGAAGCTTGTCCATCTCCAAATGGATTGACAGCACAAGCCATCTTTCGATAGTTCTCAGGTTCTCCGAGCAAGGAGCGCGCACCGTCGACGATGGTCGAGGATTTGACGCCGACCAGACGAGCGGCGCCGGCGGTGACAGCTTCAGGACGCTCAGTGTTGGTTCGCATGACGAGCACTGGTTTGCCCAGTGAGGGCGCTTCTTCCTGGATTCCGCCCGAGTCGGTCAGGATCAAAAAGCTGCGCTGCATGGCATAAACGAACGGCACATAGTCAAGTGGCTCGATCGTGATAAGTCGGTCGTGGCCTTCGAATACGGGCTCGATAGATTTTCGGACGACCGGGTTCTTGTGAATCGGATAAAGAATTTGCACCTCAGGAAATTCATCGGCAATTTGCCGCAAAGCTTTTGCTATCTCATCCATCGATTCACCCCAGTTTTCTCTGCGGTGAGCAGTGACGAGCAAGACTTTGAATTTTTCAAAATCGATTTTGCCGAACAGCGATTTGTCGATTGGAGTATCTTCCAGTCGCCGTGAGGTTTCCAATAGCGCGTCGATAACAGTGTTACCTGTCAGATAAACATTTTCAGTGATGCCTTCGGCTTTGAGATTGTCGACCGCTAGCTGAGTTGGCGCAAAGTGCAAACTGGCGATTTGACTGGTTTGTCTTCTCGACATCTCTTCGGGAAACGGATTGTAGCGGTCCTGAGTCCGCAGTCCCGCCTCGACGTGGCCGACCGGCACCTGGTTATAAAACGCGGCAAGCGATGCTGCCATTACTGTTGTGGTATCACCCTGGACCAGCAGAAGATCCGGTTTCTCTTTGACAAGAAGCTCATCAACACTGGTGACTACGCGCGAAGTCAGCTCCGCCAAAGTCTGCCCGTGACGCATCAAATTCAAATCATGATCGGGTTGGATTTTGAACCACTTGAGCATCTGATCGAGCATCTCTCGATGCTGAGCTGTCAAAACGACAATCGGCTCGACCTTCTCTGATGCCTTGAGGGCGTGCACCACTGGTGCAAGCTTGACGGCTTCCGGTCGGGTTCCAAACACACACATTATGCGCTTCTTCATGGCATCAGATTCTACATCAAATTGACTGGGCGCGATAATCTGCCACCACAATCCTGAGCATTTTGTGATATCAAGGGACACTTGTCGAGAAGCGCTCCAGCGGCTGAAGGTCAGCCCTTTTCACAGGCATTGAAGCGCCCATGGAAGCGGGCTTTTCGTCCCTCGACAACCGCCTGCCTGACCTCAAACAAATCTGTTAGACTAGTTTTTTGATCGGGTTGCGTTCGGACCGCTTAGTAGATAAGAGTCGAGGCACCAGGACAGAGGACCGAACTCAACGCATGTCGAGGTTATTGTGGACGTAATTATCGAAGGCAAAATCACACGCGAGGAGGGCATCGACGAGGTCCTGAAAACGTGTGCCGAAATAAAATCCGTCAAAACACCGATTCTTCGCATCAACGACAGCGATTCCGATCTTCAGGGACAGATTGCCTTTTCGCAAGGTGGCTATATCATCGGCGGAAAAATAAACCAATCAGGAGAAATCGGTTACGCGGCTGTTCGTCGGCTTCTTATGGTTTCCGACGGCAACTACGCCATTCTCGATCCGCTCAGAAAGCACATCACCGACGTCAATCAATCGCTCTGGCTCAAAATCGACAAACTGGTGCCTCTGTTGCCTAACTTGCCGGAAAATCCGGACGGACTTCTGGACAAACAGCCTGACATCGAACACAGCGTCAAGTCCGGACAGTTCGACATCGCCAGCGGTCTGGTCGGTCTGGACGAGAGCAATAAAATTCAAGAGACAGTGGCAAAACCTGTTGTCACCTCAGCAAACAAGAGCAAAGGCCGGAAGTTTAACCTCGGTTTCTGGCGCGTTTTCCGGACCGGCATGATGATCACCGTCGGCTTTACCGCGATGCTGGCTGGTTTCACGTACTATCGTGAAATCGTGGTTTTCTTCCAACAACTCATGCACCACTAAAAAGTGATGGCGGTATTTTCAATTTTGGGTCGCTTTAAAACCGCTCGTCATGCGCTACTACGTCGGCTGTTCGGCAAGTCTGAACATTTTGCTTTTCGGACAACTTTGCTTGCGATTTCGATTTTGATCGTTGTCGCTTTTGTGTGCCAATCCACCGCTGCCAGAGACGCTGGCCCGCATCGTGAGCAGCTGATCAAAGAGACTTTCACTCACGAGAACCTTCATCGCACCTACTATGTGCACGTCCCGCCCAATTACAACCCAGCCACAGCCACACCGGTTTTGCTCGTTTTTCACCAGGAATATTCCGACCCTAAAGCGATGAGCAAGCTAGCGCAGTTCAACGAAGTTGCCGATCAAAACGGCTTCATCGTTGTCTATCCTCAAGGTGTACAAGGTCTGTGGAACGACGGTCGCCGCACCGATGCTTACCGAGTCAACGACGTTGGCTTCATCAACGATTTGCTCACAATGCTCGAACGGCGCTGGCACATCGATCCGCGCATCGTCTGCGCCACTGGGTTTTCTGACGGCGGATTTTTCGTGCAATACCTGGCTTTGAAACTACCCGGTCGCCTCACAGCAATCGCCTCAGTAGCAGCCAATATGCAGGGTGTGCTCGTCAACAAATTGCGCCTCAAAGGCAACGTCTCGGTGCTCTACATCCTGGGCATGGATGACAAAATCGTTCCCTTCCTCGGCGGCCCGATCGACCCCAATCGCCACGGACAAAACCGCGGCATCTGCGCCTCGGCTGCAGACTCGGTTTCCTTTTGGGTGAAAAATAACAAGTGCGGCGGCGACTACACCTCCGAAGATTACCCCGACGTTGATAGCACCGACGGCACCAGAGTCAAAGTGGCCCGCTATCAAAACTGCCCGGCCGGCAACGAAGTCGTGGTCTACGCCATTCAAAACGGCGGTCACGCCTGGCCGCAAAGTCGCCCGGTCGGCAAGTCCAATGTCGGCAAAGTCTGCCGCGACTTTGACTCGAGCGACATCATTTTTCGTTTCTTTTCTCAACATGGACTGGGTAGTCATCGCTGAGGCTGCGAGCGACATCATTTCCGTTTCTTGTCTGCGTTCGGCGGCCAAATGACAAGCATTTGAAAATGTGCCTGTGGGCCACATTAAATCGGCCGGCAATTAATGTGGCCCACAGGCACATTTCTACTTTTGGGCATTTTTTGGTTAGAAAGAAAGTCTTATTCGTCATCGCGTAGTAGGTCCGGGCGCGAAAAGGGCTATAACTTTCGGACCCTAGGGGCGCGAAGGAGTGCGAGGCGGGAATGATGGCGCTTCAGGCGGGAAGACGGGTTGACTAGCCATCTAAGGCCGCGCTGTTAATTCGCAGCTAGCCGCGCTAGCCGTTAATCAAATTGACAGTTAAATCTAGTGTCAACAGATCTTTTTCTGTATTTCTTTTATTTGATATTGGCTTATTAGACTTTGGATCTCTGAGCACAAAACCACTTGTGATCTCTTATTTAGGCGCTTGTGGTCGTTCCAGCCAGGTAGATGATCGCGCGCTCATATAGCTGAGCTAGATATTAATGCCCTCTTAGCTACGTAGCCTTACGAAGCTAATTTTCTTTGTATATATGGCTCAAAATCACCCAAAAGGGTCGGGATCGAAGCCCGAAACGCTTAACTGGTAAGAGCTCAAAGAGTTTAATCTGACTAGATCATCAGGTATCTGGATGTTAACGCAAAGGTCCCCCGCTATTGCTTGACATCATTCTGATTTATTAGGCTGGTCTTATCTCTAATAGAACAACTCCATACCCCAGGAAGAAAAAAAACCCTTAACCCACACAGCTTAAGGCAATTCCCAGCTTTACCAATGCATCTCCGATGCAGCGACCGCTCTCAACCTTGGAAATTCGCGGTTTCACCGCATTTCTCACGCCCAGGCTTTCGCTTGTGTGTGAATACTTGAACGCAGCTTATTGAAGGGGCAGACTTGAGCTTACGCTCATGCCTTCGCGCTAGCTGCGGTCATGTTGTTTCATAACCAGCTCGACAATTTTGTACGAGCAGAACCAAAAAAACAGGAGACAGCTATGACTCAGAACACTTTCACCATCGTTACCAACGACCTCAACGGCACCCTTCGCAGCACCATCTTCGCCTCGCGCGCCCTTCTGGTCGCCAATGTCGAACCGATGCCCTACGAAGCAGATGTCACCGCGGATCACCGCAACCAGACCGCCAAACGCGGCTCTGCTCTCAAGGTCACCCTCCAGGACTTCCAAGACGGCGACTTCGTCGTTCGCTCCGTGGTTAACGGTAGCCGTCGCAAGTTCGAAATCCTTCAGGGTGCCGTTCCGGCCTCGCTCGTCGCGCAACTCCCCGAGTTCGCCGACATCGCCGAGAACCACTTCATCGTGCCGGCTAGCGCCGTGTCCGAGGAAGGCTTGGTTGAGACCAACGGACTCGAGCAGCGCGCTCAGTTCGCCTCCGGCGTGATCAACGACATCGTCGTCCTCACGGATGGCCAGGCGTTGGTCGACTTCCCTGGCGCAGTTCGCGTCAACTAGTTCAAGAACAGATACGTAAACCAAACGCATGACGACGCCAAAACGAGAGGCTTCTGCCGTCTCCACGCTGGCGTCTGATTTCGTTCGGTTTGCGCACCTCACTTGAACTACATCCCCTATCCGAACCACTGACGCCTCGGCTCTTGAGTGTCACCAGATCTGGTGGCAGTTAGGAGCCGTTCGCGTTGGACCTTTCGGTGGGGCCGCTGAAATGCGGTGCTGGCCAGTCCGGGTTGATGGCGTCTTTGGCGCTGTCGGGGACTGGCTGGGGAGAAATCCCATTTACGAACACGAGCGCCTAGCGGTGCTCTAAACACCCCTCCAGGAGGATTAATCATGAAACAAGATACGGACATGAGAGCGCGTTTACCAAACCCGCCCCCAGACAGCATCAGGAAAGACCAGCACCCCGTGCAGGTCACACCCCCGGGACTCAAACCCTGGGACAGGACACTCTCGTTCTCGGACATCAACGTGTTCGAGGATTGTGAGTTGGCGTACCAGAAGCGCAAGAACCGTGAGCGTAAAGCTCCGCGTGAGATTCACCAGATCATCGGTGACCTCACTCATCGCGGAGCTGCTGCCGGCGACAAGGAAAGCCGCGAGGCTGACTTGCAAAAGCAGTTGGACCGCTTGCCTCAAGACGCGCGCGTCGAAGCGGAACGTGTCGTGCGCGAGCTTCTGGACGTCGATGACGAACTCGACGAAGCCGGTGGTGAGGTTCAGGAACAGCAGAAGGACAAGCTCCTTCTTCGCTGCCAGGGACCGAACCCGAACTGGGAACTGGTGGCCAAACCCGACGAGACCGGCATGGTCGACGGAGGACGCGGTCGCCCGGTTCTGCAGTTGCTGGACAAGAAGACGGCGTTCGTCCTAAAGAAGAAGAACAAGGACCAGGTGTTCTTCGCAGGCATGGTGGCGCAGATTGGTCGGGCTCTGTCTCACGACGGTCCGGTCAAGCTCGTCGTCCGCCTTCTGCGTTCCGGTCAAGAGCATGTGTTCTGGTACTCGCGCCAGGCAACTGAGCGCAACATGTTCCGCATCGCTTCTGTGATTCGCAGAATCGAAGCGGCGGTTGAAACCGGTGAGTTCAAGGCATCAACCGGTCACAACTGCTTGCGGTGCCCCTATCGCCACAACTGCAAGGCTTTCGCCCAGTGGACGGAAGCTCGCGACAGGATGGTGGTAGAGGCGCAGGTAGTGCCGATCAGAGAGCTCGAACAGCCATTTGCGGTCTGAACGAGTGACTCTGCGTAAGCGGATGTCGTCGAGGGAAACCTTGATGGCGTCTGCTTCGGGCGGTTGTTCTGCGGCACTTCGCTGCAGGATGGCTGCCGACTTTCTTAACCAAACACCGGCGAGCGTCCTTGACTGGGGCGTTTCGTCAAAACACTAGAAAACAGGAGGTCAACATTATGGACGGATGCGATGGCAATGATGGTGGAGGCCATGGCGGTCTCGACGGTCTCGACATGGGACATGGCGTCGGCGGATTGTGCGGCTTCGACGCTGCAGACTTCGACGGCATCGACACGATCGACCTGCTGGAAGGCGGCAGTCGAAGGCTGACTCTGGACGACGACGTTCAGGTCGAGCCGAGCAGTGGTGTGGGTGTCTCCTCGGATGGCAACACTTTCGCTGTGCGCGTCATGCGTCACCGCGATTGCAATCTGATGGACATCCTCAAGGCGTCGGCCGAGCGCGCCGGGTTGCTGAAAGTGGCTCCGATCCTGGTTGGGCAGAAAGAGCTCAACGAGTCGGAGAACACGATCCTGCCTGTCAACGGTTGGACCGGCTCACGCAAAGGTGACATGCCGTCGGGTTACACCGCCGGCATGACGGGTCGCACGGTGATGTTTCGCCTCTACTTCCAAATTCCGGATCGGGCATGGGGACTGTTCTCCACGCCGACACGGGACAAGGGCGCCGGGGTTTACATCGACATCGTCGGGATGACCTGGACGATGGACGACGACACGTTGGACTCGCAGAGTCTGCTTCTTGTCAGGGTCGTGCCGCTCACGGTGCTCGACTCGCGCAGCAAGGTCTGGTGCCAACGCACGACGAAAGTGGACGCGCACCGCAAGGTCGCCCGTTCGCTCAGTCAGGCGTTGTACACCTCCTTGTCGTATCACGCACCGTCGACGGCGACTGAGCATCGGCTCATTTGCATGTCGCTCGGGCTCAGGAGCGACGCTCCTCTTCCGGTAGCTGAGGCTCCTCGGCTGGTGATGGCGGCTTCCCAGCCGGCACCACGCGCTGCGGCTCCGGCACCACGAGTAGTGCGGCAGGAACCGCGGACCCGGCTCGCCGGCGCAGACCTCTGGTCGGCGTTGATCGGTGGGCAGCAAAACCTGGCGACGGCGCACTCGTTCGCGTCCGGCATCCCTTCGCCCACCAACGACGGTGGTCCTTACACGGGCCCCGTCCTGGAGTCGGAGACGGTGACCGTTCGCGTCGCTCTGCCGCGTCGTACGACTGCGTAACTGCAGTCGGTCACCATCGGTGATACCAACAGAGCCCGGGACGAAAGGCGATCCTGCCTCAGTTCCGGGCTCAACGGTGTTCGATTTACCCGTGTCGAACTTCGTCCAACTGTTCAAATCGGGCGGTTCCGGATCGGTTGACGTCCAACGTCGACCCGGAGATCTAATCCGCTGGGGAGCTTCCGCTCTTCCAGCAAAACGTAAGGGCCAAACACTTATGGAAACTCTGTTCGCTAAGGTCTCTCTGCTTCTCACCGTGACCATGATTCTCGGTGCTCTCGGTACCCTTTGCGGTCGCCAGGTGCGGTCGCTCGGTGCCATGATCGGTCTGGGTCTGGCGTTCATACTCGGCGCCATCGCCGTGCTGGTCGTCGCTCAGTCGAACCCCATGGTCGGCATCGGTCTTCTGTTCGGCTGGGCATTCGTGTCCGGGCTGTTCATCGGACCGGTGGTGCAAATCCGCGCGGAATCGCTCGGCTGGCAAACGGTATTCGGCTGCTTCGCCGGAACCGCGGGTGTGATGGCTGCGTGCGGCTCGATCGGTTTGTTCTCGGGTGCTGACTTCAGCTCCATGGGGACATACCTCGGCTTCGCGCTGTTCGGGCTGATTATCGTCGGCGTCGTCGGAATCTTCTGGCGCATGTCGAGAACGGTCAACATCGCCTACAGTCTCGTCGGCATGGTGATCTTCGCCGGGTACTTCGTGTACGACTTCTTCCGTTTGGGGCGCTCCGAAAACACCTGGCCCAAGGCAATCGAGCTGACGATGTCCATCTACCTGGACTTCATCAACTTCTTCCTGTACCTGCTGCAGTTCCTCGACGCGGTCAACAGCAAGTAAGGGGCGGCTTCGGCTGTCGTAGTCAGTCACCGGTGGTGGTGTCATCATCGGTCGCGTTAGTCGCCGGAACAGTTGCGATTGCGAGCCGCAAGGCAAGCGTCGCAGCTGTTTCGGTTCGCGGTCACTTACCGAAGCCCAGGCATGGCTCGGCAAGGGATCGAAACCGGTTGTCCGCGGGTGCGGAAAGCCGGTATGAGGCGATAGCGGAGTTCAATCTCGCTGTCAGCTTCGGCGGGTGCCACCTCACGTGGTGCTCAGGTATTCAAATCAAAACGCTTCGACACCGGCAAATGCCAGCTGGTGATCGATAGGAGGTTTTTACCATGGCTCTATCAAAAGTCGGTCAAATCACAGGCGGCGAAATTCGCTGCATCAACCACGTCCAGAGCTCAGTCATGCTGGAACTGGACAGCGGAGAAACTGCTCGTTTGCCGTTCGGCAAACTCAAGGGTGACAAGCAGGCGCGCTTCGATCAGTTGCGCGAAGGCATGGAACTGCGGGTGCTCGTCGTCGAGACTCGCGATGGTCGCTTCGGCGGTCAGCCCTTCCATATCGTCAGCGAACACCTCGACGAGGTGATCGAGGTCGAAGATTCCGGCCAAGCGCCCTGCGCTCAACCGGACTCGACTCTGGTGATCGCCTTCCCGGTCGGCAAGCGCGTCAAAGGTGCGGTCGCCCAGAAGCGCTGCGACAGCGGCGACGTCATCGTCATGCTGAACGGTCACCGGGCGCGCTTGCCTGTGACCGAACTGAACGGCATCAATCCCAACTCGCTGCGCCCGGGCGTTGCCGTCAAGGCAGCGGTTCTGCGCGTGGACGGGACGGGCATCGTGCTCAGCCGCAAAGCGGTTTAGCACCGAAGGTTAGTATCGCGAGGGGTGGATTGGTTTCACCCCTCTTTTCACAAACGAGTCGGAGCGCCAGTTTCGGCTCAAATGAGAAAGGAGACAACGATGGTTCTCGTAGTCATTGATTGTCAGCCGCGCTACTTGCCATTCGGGGCTACCCTCGAAGCGCTGGCTGATGAAGTTAAAACGGCAAAAGCTGCAGGCATGCCGATCATCTTCCTCGAATACCACACCGCCGAACCGACGTACGAACACATCATGGATCTCGTGATCGGTTACGACAAGTTCGAGGTGCGCCGCAAGGGCACATTCGGTGGTGGCAAAGAGGTGATCGGAATCTGCAAGTCGAAGGGTTGGGATTTGTCGCATGCGCGGCTGGTTGGTGCTTGCACCTACTGCTGCGTCAGCGAAACGTCCGAACAACTTCTCGCGGCACTGCCGGAAACGACCCAGGATGTGGTCGTGAGAGCAGTGTACGACACGTACGTGGGCGGACCGTTTCCGCGTCACGAAAACATCAGGTGGGTGTGAAAGCAGTCGGCAACGCGGCACAACCCGCTAGCCAACGGCGATTCACCGATTTGATGCAGGCGAGCAATCGCTTGTGGTTCTATCAGGACACCGAGTCCTTCTCAGAAACCCTGAACCAGGAGCCAAGATGACGAAGAAAATTCCGCAGATTAACGTCGCAGTCAACTTCGAGGAAGGTCGCGGTTTCGGTCCGATGGGAGCGGGTCTGCCGACCAACTTCCTGACCTTCGACCGGGGCTATGTGTGCGGCACCATCGCGGCGCTGTACCACAACCCCAGCGACGATGACGGCACCCGTCGCACCAACACGTCGAGTCGTGCCCTGACGCAGCTGGCTATGTACGCCGGCGGCTTCGGAGTCACTCTCGACACCAGGCAGTTCCGCAAACTGGAGCGGAAGGTGCGCGAGTACGCCGGCATCATGGAGGCGCCCCAGTACGCCACCACCAACAATCTCGCCTTTGCGCGCTACGTGCTCCGGCACGCCGCGGCCCGCGCCAAGGTCGAGAAGGTAATCTGAACTGATCTGCACCGCGCGTAGTACCAGTCGTTATCCGACTGGCGCGGGGTCATAACAACAACAACCCAGCAGGAGGCTGAACTATGGATTGCATTCGTTGTGAAAATCCCATCCCGGCAGCGCGCATGGAAGCGCTCCCGGAAACCGAGCTCTGCATCGGTTGCAGCGCAGCTGTTGGTTCGGACTTTGTCCTCTCCACCCGGTTGGTTCGCACCAACAAGGAGGGGAGCATGAAGGTCAACTACGGTGGAGTCGAGGTCAAGCTCGTCCGCCGCAAGATCGTGCCTCTCCGCTTCGGCGGCAAGTAAGGCACGGGTTCGCTTGACACTCATTGTCGTGAGCGCGGCAGTGTTTTAGCTGGTAGCTCACACATGGACCTGTGGCTCGGGTTCATGTGTTCTGCATTAGCCCGGTGAGGAAACTCACTGCGTGACTGGTTCACCTCCAGGAGCAATCGTGCTCCTGGAGTATCTGGTCATGTGTTTTTTAGCTCAACAACGAATTTCGTCGGGCGGGCAACCGTTCGGCAAAACAAGCCGGCAAGCGACGTGTGTCGCATGTGTCGGCAAATCCCGAGGCGCGTGCCACCACAAGTGGTGCTCGTCTCTAACCAGCCCGACAGGGCAAAGCTAGGAGATAATGACCATGAAAAACGCAACCACCATCACCACCAACGGCAGCGGTTACTCGGACGAGACCCTCGGCGCCATGCTGAAGGACTACCAGCGCGATTGCCGCCTGAGTCACTGCCACCACGCCGTCTGCCAGCGCAAGGCCAGCCAGCGCATCCGCCGCGCCACCGTCGTCGTCAGCCAGCCCGAGGTCGCCTATGACCCCGGCTTCGACGTCGGCGCCACCCTCAAGGATTACCTGCGCGACCGCCGCCTCGGCCACTTCGGCCACAGCGTCGTGATCAGCGAATCCCCGGTGGACTTCGGCTGCGACACCGACAGCGACATCTTCGAGCCCGAGTTCGAAGTGCCCGTCATCCTCACCGAGGACGGTCGCATCGACAAGCAGGCCATGCGGATGGAGCGCCTGTTCGGCCGCGAGCCGCTCTGGAACTAACCAGTCGCGCTCAAAGGCACCTGGTCGAGAACCACATTCGAATCGATTTCGAATGCTCGACCAGTTGCCGGTTCTGCCTCGGCGGAACTGTGACCAACTGACGTACTAGCCTGAGGGCGGCAGAAAGCTTAACCGCTTTCTGACCGTTCCTCTTTTTTTTTATACTAACTATGGAATGTAATATTATAAGTGATAATATAAAGGTGCGGGTTTTGACGAGGCGGTCCGCCATTTGAGCTCGAGGGCGCAGTTTCATTCTTGGTTTGAAACGCTCGAAGTCGAGACCAGGTGGCCGTGACTTTCACACAAATGTCCATTCGATGGTTGCAGTCCGGTAGTTCGAGCGCGTTCAATTGTCGCGTTTAGAACCACCCCTCAGCCGGTCCGGCTGAAACTCCGTCCAACGCACTGATGCCGGATGGCGCCAGTCGCTTCAATTCCCAGAACTAAACGAGAGATCCCCTCAGTTGACGTTTCTACCTCTTTTCGTTCTACCTTCTTCTTATAGGAACACGATTAGCCGAAATGTCGACTCTGCGGCAAATCTTTCAACTGTTATATGCGCCGCATAGAAAAAGTGGCTGCTTTCAATGGCGAACAGTTGGCTCGGAATCAGGGTTTTGAACAGGTATATCGGACTGACGTCCATCGATGCCAGATCGGGATCGCAAAAGGTACTGTTCTAGCAATCTCCGAAAACACGCTTATATCCATAATGCATCCAGATTATTATCGGTCGACCGCGATCCCGATAGCGTCTGCATCTAGCCTGTGCGACCTATAAAATATGCGCCCCGCCCGTGGTGTCACGGCAACATGAGCTGCCGATAATTCCGTGTCCATGGTGGCACATATGGTGTATATGCAAACGTTATCGCTGATCCTGTGAAGTCCCACAGTCTGCCTGTTTCGGGGTGCGAATGTATACTTGCAACGACAAGCACTAACGCTATATCTAGGTAAAGGCCCTTGGTCCGAATTCTCTAATATTTCTTGTTCAAAAGTCTGAAAAGTTAAGCTGAGTAAGCGAATGTAGCTGCGGTTCTGGTTGTCATTTGAACTTTACATACTTGATGCATGACCCTATCCCTAGTACCATTGATTACAACAAATTTTTTTGTACGCACAATTGAAAGTTAGCTTGAGGCAGTTAAGGCAAAGTTTTTGCTTTCTGGTCCTTCTTCTATTTGCTGGCGCCTTAAGCCCCGGCTAACTATTTCTGCGCCCGTCGGCTTGCAAGAGTCCGCGGCCGATATCCCACTGTGTCTAATCAATCCCGTCTGTACCACTCCATATCCATTTAGAAGGAAGGGAAGCCCGAATATGATGAACGCTACTGATTCCAAGCAAGGTCAAGACAAAAAGCCCGTAGAGAAGCTTGAGGTGCCGCTGCCCATGCCCGTGCGCAGGGTCGAGAACTATAACGAAAGATACTTAGAAGCGACCCAGGAAACTCTTTCTGGTCTCTACGCTAAGCGCGATACCACCACCGGTCAACCGCTGGAAGACGTGTCAGGCATTGTCAATCGCGTTGCTACGTCGGTTGGTCTGGCTGAACTTAAATATGTTTTGACCCCGAATGAGTTGATCGAAATTTCTTTGACCGACGCGATGAAGCATCCTTCGGTAATCCAATGGGCACAGACTTTCGCGGAACACATCGGCAATCAAAAGTTCTGGGCTAACACACCGGCCAACATCAACGCCGATCCGGAAGTTTCTCTGGAAGTGCTTAAATATTGGGCTCACGGTAAGATTGGTGGTTTAAAAGAAACGGCAATCTGGCTTCGATCAGAAGAATTGAGAAAGGCCGTTCTTGCCGGCAACACCACGGCGCTATCCGAAAACGAAGTCGCCATGGGCAACCTGGCAGTTTCATTGCGCGGCAAGGGCTGTCTGGCAGCTTGCGGTGTTACCTATGTGGACGATAGTCTGGAAGGCATTCAGGAAGCTGCCCGCATCGAAGCATTGGCTGCCAAAGCGGCAATGGGCATGGGCATCAACACCTCCACTATTCGTCCGTGGGCATCGATTATTTCCAACGGTGCCGCAGCATCCGGTCCAGATCGGTTCTACGAAAAGACCATCGCAAAAGCCGTAGAAGCAGTTGCTCAGGGCGGTCGCCGCGGTGGCGCCCTGATCGAATTGAGAAATTCCGATCACCCGGACATTCTTTTCTTCATCGACAAGAAAAAACTGATACCACCACCGGTGATGTCACGCGTATTCGAGGAAGTGCGTTCCGAAATCCGCCAGGAACTCGGTGAAGACGGCATGTCGTACAAAAAACGCATTCTTGAAATGTCGGAGAAACGTTACGGCGAAAGATTCCATCAATATATGGAACGTCAAAACTTCCTGAGAAACACAAACGTAACCGTGCTCGCCATGCCGGGCTTCATGGAAGCCGTTGCTAACCGCAGCTTCTACTCGGCCACATTCGCGAAGGAAAAATGGGCAGGCGAACTCTACGATCCACGCAAGCCAATCTACGACGAGAAGACCGGTCAGGTCAAAGTCAATCGTTTGACCAAAGAACCTACGTACTTAGAATACGCAGTCGACATCAACGCTTATCCGGAGGCTATTGAAGCCGCTCGCAATCTCAAGCACGCGATTGTCGAAATCACCGACAAATACGTCAAAGTCAAAGGTCATTTCTACGCGCCGGAAGTATTCAACCGCATCGTAGAAGGCATGCGCGATTCAGGCGAACCGGGATTGGGCTTCTACGACACCATCAATGCCGGCAACGCCAACGATCATGTTTATGATTTGAACACATGCAACCCTTGCGGCGAGCAGTTCCTCCCGGCAGGTCCTGGCAAAGACGGCAACTATTACATGGGCAACTGCAACTTGTCCTCAATGCACGCTGCTCATCCTGAGTTCTGGAATCCTGATGGTTCCTATAACATGCAAGCGATGAAGACAGTTGCGCGCATTCAGCAGCGCTTTATGGATAACGTAACTGACGTCAGTTGGTATCCGATTCCTGCGCAAAACATGACTGCTCGCATGGAGCGCCGCAACGGTGGTGGCTTCGCCGGCATCGCGGAATTCCTCTCGCGTCTGGGCGCTGAGTTCGGCAGTCCCGAAGGTCTTGATGCGACCGAGAATCTCTTCCGTCAATACACCAAAGCCAGTGTCGACGCTTCCATGGAAATGGCTAAAGAACGCGGTGTTTACCCACTTTGGGAAGGCAGCAAGTTCCACAAAAAAGGTCTGCGAGTACGAAACAGTTGCATGACCAACAACGCTCCGACAGGCACCCTCGCTCAAGCTCTGCAAACCACCTGGGGTGTAGATCCGCACAACGGCATCGTCTTTTCACGCAAAGTGCGCAGTCGTTTTGTCGACTTCCTGGCACCAGGGTTCAAAGAGCTGATGGTCAAACATGGAGCCTGGCCGGACACTGAGGAAGGCGAAAAGGTTCTTCTCAAGCGCATCCGCGACAACCATAAATCATGCCGCGGTTTGAAAGAAGTGCCGGCTGCCGTTCAAAAAGCGTATCCAATTCGTGTCGAAGTCGATCCGGACAAATACATCAAACACCTGGCTGCAATTCATAAAGGCGCCAACGAGTTTCCGGAAGCATTCAACTCTGTTTCAAACACTTGCTCCATTCCATTGGATTCAAGTTTGGATCTCGTATCGGAAGCCTCAATGTTGGCTTGGAGACTGGGTGTCAAAGACATCACCTTCTATCCGGATGGTTCACGCCTGAGCCAACCAGTTGAGAAAATCGCCAAGGAAGACTACGATCGTCAATCCGATCTGTTGTCCTTGCTTGGTCACCGCGAACGGCGCAACATCAACGTTGAGGAAACCACGGGTCAAACTTACAAAGTAAGAGTTGGCACCGAGGATGGTGGCTCGACATTGCACGTCAGTCTCAATCACGAAGTGGAAAGAGCCGGCGAATTGATCGAAGTCTACGCTCGCATGGGCAAACCAGGCGCGATTGAAGGTGGTTTGTTCGAAGCGGTCGGTCGACTGGCGTCAGCGTTCCTCAAATATGCTGCCGAATTCGGCGAGGAAGAACGTTCCAAAGCCGAGATGGAGATCGTCAAACAACTGGTCAACATCCAGTCAGGCTACCCAGCTTTCTTCAAGTTCAAAGACTCAGACAAAGCTGTCGTGGTTCAATCTCCATGCGATGGTCTGGCCAAAGCGATTCAGAACTACCGACGCCTCTACGCGGTTAACCACGAAGGCATGGCGGAAGCTGAAGAAGCACTCAACCACAACATCGTTCCGCAAGCGGCGATCACCAACTCGAGCCCGTCTTCGTCACTGACGGTCGACTCAGGCTCGCGCGGCAAATCGTGCGGCAAATGCGGAAGCGGCGAGTTCATCCGTATCGATGGCTGCAATGTCTGCCAATCGTGCGGCTACTCGAAGTGCGGCTAATCATGGCTCTATCGATTGAGTAAACTCCAATCTGCCGATTCGAAAACTCAATCGTTTAGTCACAAATCATTTCCGACTGACAGAAAGCAAGTGAATAGCCGCTCTTTAACAAGGGCGGCTGTTTGCTTTTGTGCGCGAATGACGTTCCTTTTCGCTCATTTTTGACCGCTATTTCGAACATGCTCTGGAGCAATTTTTTAAATCGATTACGGATGATCTTTTGAACGACTTCAGCAAAAGAAAAACCGCCTCTTTCGAGGCGGTTCGATTCGGTTTTTTTCAGTGGGTTTCGTACTAAATTATGATTGCCCAAAATTTTTCTTTCGGTCCCGGCAAAAATGATTAAATCCCAAGAAAAATTTTGCATGCGTGAGAACTCGAAAAGCGCCAAGCTACGACCGGGCTTGCGGCTTTATAAGACATTTTTCCGCCGGTTTGGTCTAATCACTGACCGATAGGCGAGATTTGACGCATCGCGGGGTATGTAGTATTTGCTAGTCCTTTAATACTGTGTATTATGGACATGCTGCCCCACCTGGGCGACTTAGTACCAATTTGAATCGCTGGCCTGTGTGCCCTCCGTTCCATCAAAGTGGGATGGTGCCTTGCAAGAGCTAATACGCTATGTCAATTGACGACAAATCGAACGCGCCAACTAAGACGCACAAGGATTATTACTACATCCTGGGCGTCCGGCCGAACGCTACCACTAACGAAATTCAAGAAAGCTATAACGACCTCTACGAGAAGTTTGGACCGCATATCACTGCGCAATCGGTAGACGCCGAGGTTCAGATTCGCACGTTTAAGGATATTACGGATGCCTACGGAACCTTGATGGATCCGGGTCGACGCAAGGAATACGATAAAAACAGCGACGTGTTTCGTCAGACATCGGATGTTCGGGCACTGTGGGGCAAAGTGACGAAAGACAAGAAATCCACTCAGGATGCCTCTAAGCCGAAAGCGGCTGAGGATGTGCAGATCCAGGCGCAATCGCTGGAGATGGAGATGGAGATCAGCCTGAAGGAAGCCGTCAAAGGCACTCGAAAATCAATCATCATCACAGATCCGACACCTTGCGAGGAATGCGCGGACAAAAAACCGCTTGAGCGAATGCAATGCAACGCTTGTCGGGGACTGGGTTATTTCAATGTCGACCGCAGTGCGGAATTCGAATTTCCACCGGGTATAGTCAACGGTGCCGAGATTCGAAAACAAGGGCAAGGTCGATGGGATCTTCGTGCAGCCAAGTACGGCGATTTGATTTTTAAAATGAAAGTACGCGAACATCCTTTGCTCAAGGTCATGGGCAAAGAGATCAAAGTTGTGGTTCCAATCACGATCTACGAAGCGATGTTGGGAGCAGAGATTCAAGTTCCGACTGCGACCGGAAAAGTGTCGATGAAGATTCAACCGCTCACCCAACAAGGTCGGATGCATCGTCTCAAAGGGCTTGGATTGGCTGGCGCCGACATGATTGTCATAGTCGACGTGGTGATTCCTAAAAAGCTTTCCGGAGAAGAAGTGAAGCTCTACCAGCGCTTGCAGGAGCTTTCGCAAGAACCTAATCCGCGCCTCGCGCTTTACGAGAAGCACGAGCACACTTCCTAGTTCTGCCATATTAGTCTTGGGCCCCTTGAACGCCGCCCGCCATGTTAAGCACGTCGAGGCTCTGGTTCTGCTCGCGATTCTCGGGCACGGCAACAAGAAAGGATCTTCGGCATTCGCGCATCGAGTGCTAGCGCTTAACACTTCGCGGAAGGCGGATCGGCTGCGGATTTTGCTGAGAACGCGTTCATCTACGGGGCTTCATGATAACCGTTTAGTCTTCCTGGACGGGCTTTCTCAGCCTCGCTAACTGTTAGCCTTAGGCTGCTTTTTATTAGCTCTTACTAAGTAGTTGACCAGGTAAGTACTGACTTGTCTTTAACTCTGCGCGCGTAAAGGGGCTCGGATGGGCTTTTGGCTGTCACGTTCGTTATATAGGCGGAGCCCTTGACAATCGAAAGCCGCATTAGCCGTGGCTCATGCGGGGCTATATTACTGAATTCTTCATTGTTCGTAGTTCCTTAAGTTTTCTAGTCTCTAGTTATCTTCGTTTCCAAATTCTTCGCCCGGTTGTCTCACTCAAAACCCAAGCACAACCACCGCTTCAACCAACAAATGACCCTTGCTCCGGCAAGTGAGGGTTTTTCTCCCTGAGAGTTCAACCAATCAAGGTTTCTCTCGCAAACAATATTCTCGCCTCGACTAAGAGGCATGCAAAAGCCCCGTGACCTCAACATTGCACTTTCGCGATGTCCGTCTCGGGGTTCAACCACGCCTCCGTTCACTCGTAGGCGAGAAGGAGTTAACTAGCCATGCATAAGAAACACGCGTCTTCAGTAGAAGATGCTGCTAAGAAACTTGCTAAGGCCACCGGCTACGAAACCCGCGAGATGCGCAAGCTTCTCACTGCGGAAATCGCTCGTCGGAATGCCAACAAGGGTCTCGGCCATCTCTCGTTTGCTGGAATTCTTCCCCTCGACTTGCCAGACGGTACCCGCATCGTTGTTCTGCCGGACATTCACGTCCCGGCGCATGACGTCGCGTCCATCTGGGCCATCAAGGCGTTTCTGAAGGACTACCAGCCCCACATCATCATCTTCATCGGCGACGTTGCCGACGTTTTCGCACTCTCCCGCTGGCCGGCACCCCCTCGGGTTGCTAAGGACATGCAGGGTGAGCTCGACGAAACTCGTCGTCTCGTCGACTCGCTGATCAAGGTCTCGAACTGCATCCATGTGTTCTACATCATGGGCAACCACGAAGACCGGATGATGCGTTACCTGTCTGACCCCGCCCCGGGTGTCGCGAACATCCTCAACTTCCAGACGCGCGAGCCGATCATGTCCTTCCACGGACTGATGGGTTACAAGCCGGAAGACAATGTGACGTTCATCTACGACCTCGCGGAACGCGGCGGCTTCGGCGGTTCCATCCTCATCAACGGCGACCTGGACCTCCACCACGGCCGCATCGTGCGTCCCAAGCCCGGCGCCAGCCCTCGTGCTGACGCTGACGATCAGGGCCGCTCCGTGACCACCGGTCACACCCACCGCGCCGGCATGGTCTGTCGTCAGACCACCCGCGGCGAAATCCGGGCAATTGAGCTCGGTCACCTGGTCAATCCGACCCACCCGTACTTCGCTTACTCCCAGTTGACCAACAACTGGCATCAGGCGCTCGGTGCAGCCACCATCGTCGGCGGCAAGGTGCACTTGCAGGTGCTTCCCATCAAGCAGGTTGTAGTCGACGGTCGTCCCAAGGTGGGCTTCGCGTTCGGCGGCAACATGTACCGTTCGCCGAACCGCTAACGGCGACTACCTAAGGAGATTTTGAACATGAGTTCCAAGAAAACCACTGGCGGTCGTCGACTGGTCAGCGCCGCAAGCGCTGCCAATTGGCCTCCGCGAAGCATTCTCAAGACGGACGATCCCGACTTTCGTTGGGAACGGACCGTTGTCCTCGACCTGCATAACACGCTGGTCAACTGGCTCGGTGCCTTCATCGATTTCTGCAATGTGCAGTACGGGCACTCTCTCGTCCAGAAGAACACGGCGTTCTATCACATGCAGATGGACCCGGACAACTCGTTGTCCGGCAAGGAGTTCCTCGACGCCTTCATCGCCTTCGCGCGCCGCTCCAAGGGCGGATACGCCGATCTGCAGCCGTACCCCGGCGTGATCGAGGCGATCGCTGCCATCAAGAAGGCCGGGATCGACATCAAGGTGTGGACCTGGGTTCCGGGTGCCTCCGAAATGCGCATGGACAACCACGCGCAGGGCTATGGCACCGGCATCGCGCAGCATGTCACCAAGAACCTGATCGAACGTCTCGGGCTCAACCCCGACACCGACGTTCGGTTCGTGTCGCCTGGCCAGAAGAAGTACGTCATGGCCGACGAACACATTCCGCTCATCGTGGAAGACTCTGCCGAAACGGCAGTGGGCGTTGGCCAGATGGCTCACGCTGCGATTCTCGTGCCCGAGACCTACAACCGTGGGATCAAGGCGCCGAACGTTCTCCGACTCACAAGCCGTGATCAGCTCGCTCCGACCGTCATCGACTTCTTCAAGAAGCTCGATGCGACCGGGCTGATTCTCTAACCCCAAGGAGTATTTAGTTATGTCTAAATCAACAAGCTTCAAGCGGGTTGTTGTGAAGGAGGACCCCAAGACGTCCCTCCATGAGGCCGGCATCTACAAGATGACGCTCAAGGACGGGATGCGCGTGGTCGCTCTCGCTCACATGTACTTCCCGCACCATGACCGCTCCATGTTGGAGCAGGTGCTTCAGTATCTCCGGGACAACAAACCGGAGCTCGTCTTCCTTCTCGGCGGAATCATCGACGAAGAGGCATTCAAGTGCTTCGGCGAAGATGAAGAGAACTATCTGCACGATTACCCCCATGCCCCTGAAGTGGCGGAAGCCATGGCAGCCGGCGGCTTCGAGGACCAGGTCCTGAAGATGGGTGAGATGTGCGGTGCGTTCATCGAGCGCTTCCAGGAAGCGTCGGGCGGCAAGGTGATCTACATCCCCTCTGCCACCCACCAGTCCATGCCGAACGAAATTCGGCTGATGGAATGGATCCAGCAGACCAAGCGCGTTTGGGACGGCTGGGTTGTCGGTCACCCGAAGGCGAAGGAGCATCCCTCCGACCCGACGGTCTCGCTGCCCAAGAAGCTCGAGGTGCTGTTCAACCTGCACCGCAACCCGAACATCGAAGTGCTGCGCTACGGTGCTGCGGTTCTGCTCAACCAGACCACCCTGTTCATGATCGGCGACTTCCGTCGTCGTCATGCGGCAGACGCTTCCAACACCGAGTGGGAGCAGCGGCTGTACAACATCGTGCGTTCGTTCGACGGCAAGGTGTCGTCGGCGTGGCGTACGAGCTCGAACCACACGATGCCGGGACTCTCGATGAAGTATCAGGAGTTCCATGAAATCGGCTACATGTGGGATCCGGGTCGCATGGGTCACCTGCGCGACTACGACCGGCGTGCCTGCGGTTTCTTCCAGGGCGTGATGGCTGACGGCGAGCTGTTCGGCGTGTCGATTCCGGTTCTCCGTGGCAATGACGAGCGTCGGTCCTTCGTGGTCGACGGCGTCGCCTACACGGAAGCCGAGCCCGGCTGCTTGCCCAACGGCCACGAGCTTTCGCTCGAGCCGCGCAAGATCGAGTTCAGCGATGACGAAGATCCCCGTCGGGTCAAGGTCGAGCTGCCGAAGGCGGACGACGAAGATGAAGGTGACGAGGGCGGGGAATCCTGACGGATTCGCCAGCGTTACCGAGAAGTGAGACAGCGCCCTGCCGGGGGCTAGTTTCGCTTCGATGCAGGAGGGCGTAGCCAACACTCTCTAGTTGCCGCAAGGTGACAAAAGAGTGTTGCGCTATGTCCTCCTGCAGTTAGAGGGCATGGCCAGGGTTCTTTCGCTTAACCGCGAAGTGCCTTGCGCCATGCCCTCTGGCAGACAGACACACATCCCGAAGGAAGAGGGCATGGCCAGAACTCGAATCAAATCGAGCTTTGCGCCATGCCCTTTTCCTGTGTGTTTTGTCTTCTAAATTTTAATACTATAACAAGAAGTACGATTGATTACGTAGGAGCTGCTGAAACTTTGAAATCTGTTGAAACGAAGTTTCTATGCTTTGCGTCCGGTATGTGACATGGTGTAGTATGTCGACTCCAAACGAACAACATCCAGATCCCATCAGGGGAATCTGAATGTTGCCGTCCAAACTACAAGCCGATTTCGACTTGCCGCTTAGAAAAAACCGCACGTGCCGGCGTCAAGCTGGCACGGTGAATTGGTTAGAACAGGAAGTAGCGGATCGCGCAGTTGGTCAGGACCATGACGACGGCAGCCAGAAACGCCGAGCCGTAGCTGCGAACGTAGAGCACGTCGTTGAGGGCCGACGCGGTCAACTTGAAGGCGAGCGCGTTGATCAGAAGACCGACCAGACCGAACGTCAGATACTGCAGGACCAGAGTCATGCCGACCGTGACGAGGGTGAGACCAAACCACAGGATCATGTTGGTCAGACCGATGCAGAACAGCACCAGTAGACCACGGAAGAATCCACCCTGCCGGACGGCGACACCACCAGCGGTGACAGCCGGGACGACGATGAGAAGCGCCAGCACTTGCAGCGCGATAGAGATCAGAAATTCCATGAGTTGTTTCTCCTTAATAGGGTTCGTTAGCGTTGAACCAGAGGCGGCGGTCCGATGCGAAACCGAGTAGGCGTGAGCGCCGAAGCGCTGTTCGCCTTCTCGGTTGCACGCGGTTGTGCCTCCTGGTCGGAAACTGGAGATGCCGCCGGAGCCACGGGCTCTTTTGGCGTCACCGGGGAGCCGGCGCCGGGGCGCTGGCTGGAAACGTAGTTGAGAATGCCTTTGTAAATCGAGTCAGCCACCCGGTCCTGGTAGTCGTCTTTGACGAGCAAAGCGCGACCCGCCGGGTTGGACAGATAACCGATTTCGATTAGGGTTGCAGGCGCGAACTCGTGGTGTACAACCGCGAGTTCACGCTTGCGCACCCAATTGCCATGCTCGCCCAGTCCATCTATAACGGCCTGGTAAATGGACTGGGCGAGCGTGTCGCTGGCATCGTTGTAGTAATACGCTTCGATCCCATCTATAAGAGGGTTCAAATTCGCATTACTGTGAACACTGACAAACAACGTCGGAGCGTGAAGCGCAATCAGCGCCTTGCGTTCGTCGAGGCTGAGGGCAATGTCGGTGTCACGCGTCAAGATCACCGTGGCGCCCTGTTTGACCAGGACATCACGGAGCTTGAGCGTAACCGAGAGATTGATATCTTTTTCGAAGATGCCATTGCGAATGGCACCAGTATCGGTACCACCATGACCGGCGTCGAGCATAATTGTCGAGCCGGAAAGTGGTAGCACGGGTGGTTGCTCCGGCGGGAGGCAGGCTTCCTCCGCGTCAGTGCATTTATCGTGGGTTCGAAAGGCGGGCTTCTCAGCCTGGACCGCGGACCGCGCGATATAGGGTTCGGCAGAATTCTTCGTCGAGGGAGTTTTTCCCTGTCCATTCCCGAGGATGAAAACCGCTGCGACCAGCATGAATAGCGTGGACGCGACAGCGAGAATGAAATTGTTTCGTCTAGTCATAACGAAATTGACCACTTGGTTTATATCGCGCAAATCCAATGCTGCGCGACTTCAGGGGATAGGGAATGGGAACCGGGGCGCGTTATCTCAGTGAGTCGCCCTAACGACACACCACTACAACGCGCTCCCGGCCTCATTCAGAACGTTAGCTCGGCTCCTTGCTGACAGGCGGGTTGACTTCATCATGCCCCACCGATGGTGGCACGATCTGGTCGAACGTCTCCTTGATCGAGGCGTTCTGCGCGTCAGTTAGATACCGATTGTGATACAGGACCTGTCCGGTGAGCGCCATGATCTTGAGGGTGTGATCCTTGTAGGGATGCATACCGCCAAGTTCCATTTCGATCTCCTTGAGGACCTTCGATTCGATACGGAAAAGTTTCCGCACAGATTTCGCCACCGCTTTGTAATTCTCGACCGAGACGTCACCGGCTTCGATGAGCGCCCAGGCTTCGTCAAACTCGCGTCTGGCAATTTGCCGGCGGGTTTCCCAGATTCGCTTTTGCTCCTCGATCACTGCCACCTTCCACTGGCGTTGCAGGCGAAGAGCGATAATGGCGCCGGCGATACCAGAGAGGATGTACCCGAGTGTCCAGAGCAGGTGATACTCATGGATGAAACTGGGCTTGCCGTCCTTGATCAAGTCGCGTCCGTCCCACGTCGGTGACGTGAATGGTTCGAACGCCGGGATGGCAATCAGATGATCCTCGGATGTGGCGATGTCGCGGTAAATCATGCTGACCTTTAGGGAAAGCTGCTTGGCCGCCGACATGCTCTGGATTTTAAACTTGATGCCGATCCAGCGCGACCCGTCTTGGAAATCGCGGGTGACAGTGGTCGGGTTTTCGACAATCTCGAAATCACCTTCGATAGCCAGGCTGTGAAGGTCCACAACCGTGCCGGGCTTTTGCTTCAGGTAAATCTCGATCGGGATGACATCTGCGATGCGCCAACCGAAGTCGCGATCGAAGACTGATACCACTTGCGGTGCCAGCGGCTCGGCCGACTGGGGCGCTGTGTTGAAATCCGGCCAGGACGTCTGGTCGCTATTCGTCAACCACACCAAACCCCCGATTGTCAGGGCGATGCAGAGGACGAGCGCGCCGACGTTGGTAATGAAGTTTTTCATAACTCCTTGCCTTGTCAGTTAGCTCGGTCGCGTTTGCCGTGACCGGGTTTTTTGCTGGACTTGTCGCGAGTGAAACGATACTGCGGGAGCTCGTTTGACCCTTTCAAAGTCCTCGGGATGAACAGTGTGGCGAACAGAAACAACGCCGAGAACATGAGCGGCCACATGAACAGCTCTTGCTCTCCTTCTTTGCGCTTCACGTCAGCCTTCGAGATCAATGAGCCGATCGAGAAGTCCGACGGATTGACGACGCGGACGTAGCGGCCGCCTGTCATGTTGCGCATCAGAAGCAGCGTGTTTTCTTCGAGTTTCGAGGTGACGACCTGACCTTCATGCTCGTAGAATTTCTTGTCGGAGTAGCGCGATTGGTCGGACTTAGAGAGCAACTTCACCGGGATGGGCGAACCAATCGGTTTACCCAGACCAACGATGATGAGCTCGATGCCGCGCTTTTCCAGCTCTTTGATGGCGGCGTGCAGTTCAGGCAGTTCGGTGTCGTTGCCGCCGTCGGAGAAGAGCACGATCACTTTGCGATTGCCCGGCTTGGAGTCGAGGTCGAACAAAGTGAACGCCATGTTGAAGGCTTTGCCGACTTCCGAATTTTCACCCGGGGCGCTGCCCATGACTAGTGCGCGTTTCAGCATCCAGTCGAGAGCCAGCATGTCGTCCGAAAGGAACGCCATGGGGAAGCCTGTTCCGGCGTAGCTGATGATGCCTAAGCGGTTGTAGTTAAGCGACGGCACCACATCGGTGAGGATGAGGTGGCGCGCCATGTCCAACCGGCGTCCTTCGGCATAGGAGGTGCCGACCAGAGCCTCCTTGTAGTCGGGGACGGCCATGCTGCGGCTGACGTCGACGATTGAAATCACGTCGATTGTGCCATGCGGAAATTCAGCCGTGCCGTTTTTAATCGATGGTCGCGAGAGCGCCACCACCAGTAGTGACAGTCCGACAATCAGGCAGAAGCCTTTTGCCAGATACGTGCCTGACGTGACGAACTCGGAGAGTCGCCCGGTCAGCTTTCTGTCACCGAAATCGTTCTGGAATCGCTCGTTGCGAGTCCAGGCAAACCATAGTGCCAAACCAGCAAGTGGTGGGATTGCCACCAGAAGCCAGAGCACCGTCGGATCGATGAGATGCATAGTGGCTCCTTAGATGCCCTTCTTATTGCTGGAATTGCCGTTGGAAGGTTTCTGGTTCGGATCCGAAGCGCCACCTCCACCCTTCCCCATGTCGGGGAATTGTGACTTGAGCCGCTCCAGGTTGTACTTGGCGTTGAGGTTGTCCGGCGAAAAACGAAGACTGTCTTCGTAGGCCGTTACCGCCACGCGAAACTGCTTTGCGTGTTCGTTGACCACACCCAGCATGAACTGGATCTGGGCGGCGAGTTCCTTCCTTTCGGGAGGCACTACGCCTGTGTTTTTGCTGAGCTGATTGAACGCCTCGGTGAACGCGTCCTTGGCGAGCCGGTAATCCTTGGCTTTGTAGGCTTGCACCCCAAAGTCATAAAGGGCTACCGGCGGATCGCCGACGGATGATTGCGCCGCTCCCTGGAAATTCTCGGTCAGCATAGGTCCCGAATAGGAGACCATGCGCCATGCGCCATAGAGGGCAAGCACGACGCATACCAACATGACGAGGCTCATGGCCGGAACACGGAAAGCACTGATGATCTCTTTTGAGGTCTTCATCGTTGTGCTCCAAATTTGTTTCTGCAGAGTGATACCACGCACAGTGCGCGGTGCCGAGCTGCAGCTATCGGTTGAGGACTAGAGCCTCACCGAGTGCTCCAAGAAGAAAGAGGCCAATCGCGGCCCAGGCGAAGTAGAAAAACAGCTCTTCGCGACTTTCAGACGTCTCGACCGTGACCGTGGATTGCTCCATCGAGTCGATCCGATCGAAACAGTCCTTGAGCGCCTGCGGGCTGCTGGCAAGGAAACCCTCACCGCCGGTCGCTTTGGCGAGCCGAACGATATCGGGATCCTGCTGGTTGGTGCCGACGACGATCACGTACAACTTCAGGTTGTATTTGGCGGAGAGTGCCTCCAGCCGTGCGAATGCGTCACCGTAGAGATTGTCTTCGCAGTCCGTCACCATGATCAAAACACGAGTGGCGGCGCGACCCATATCGTCGAGATGCTCAGCGGCTGCGTCGAGCGGACCGGGCGGCGTGCTGCCGAAGTTGGTGCCACCACCGAGTCCCTCATCGGCGAAGTGCACTTTGCGGTAGATCATCTTCAGGTCGTGCGTCAGCGGCCAGTGCCAGTATTGGTCCGTGTCGAACACGAAGAGCCCCACCCGGTCACCGGCTTTGGCGAGAAATCGATTGCGGATGAAATCGAGTGTGGCTGCCTGCGCATTGTCAACGCGTCGCTCGCCGACTCTGGTGCCATAGTAGTCTTGCGGATTCGCTTTGCCTGCAGCAGGGCGATCGGGACGACCAGGAAAGTCTTTGTCGAGTTCAGTTTGTCCAACCACACTCTCGGGAGGTTTCCCGAATTGAGCGCCCATGGAGCCTGAGATGTCGACCGAGAGGATGATGTCGCGGGACTTGAACGAGTTGGTCGAGATCACGTGCAGCTTTTGAGGGCGTGCCAGTGCGACAGACAACGCGGCGAAGCCGGCGACAAGAAGCAAAATAGGAATCAGATGCAGAATCCATCCGCCTTTCGACGGTGTGATTCTTTTGGTGTCGGGAAATCCGACATAGCCTTTGTGTCGCGCGATCAGCCAGGGGAGTGGCACAAGCACGAGCAGCAAAAGCCAAAGAGGGTGTGCGAGAATCATAAATTTCCCTGTCCTCGGCTTACGCCTTAGTTGTTCGGAATCGGGTGACTCCAGATTCGGCTTCAGCAACAAAACAGCTTATCTTCCTGGACGCGTGCGGAATTAAATCCTCGGGGGAGGACCTTCGCGCGCGGGAGAGTTGAGCTGTTACAGTGCTAGAAGTTACCGAAAGTTCGGAAGAAATGAGCGTGATGTCTAAACGTTAGTTTTCTTGGCCATTTAATCTCAACAAAGATCAGTTTAAGAATAACTAGGCTGGAATCCTGAGCATCTGATCGTTTTCGTTTGGGCGCCGGGTAGGGACTGAGCCTGATCCCGTAGACGTTTGTGGTTGTTGGGTTTGCGGTCGCTTCGCTAGCTCTGCGATTAGCTAACGTGAGCGCTTGCTCATAGTCAAAAGGCGATCATCGATCTGTGCGGAACCGCACTGCTGCCCATCCTTGCCAAGAGGCGCGCGGTGCGATAGTTGTCTCCGAATCGCCTGACAATTTCACTCAAGCGTGCGCCCGTCCGCGCAGGATCCGGCAAAAGTATCGCCAAAATTGGAAATGTGAGTGTGGCACTCATTAATCGGGCGGGTAAAAAGTGTGTGCCACACTCACGTTTCTACTTTGCGACCGGAAATTTGTGTGCCGCATTCTCCATTTTTACTTTTCAGGCTTGAAAAGTGCCTTGCCGTCGCGAAAGACGGGACGGCGCTCCGACCGTTATACAATTAGGCGTCCGTTTGCTTCTGTCGCTCCGGGTGATTTTCGCTGCGTGGCTGGGTAGTTAGTAAATGGCAGAGCAAACCTCGCAGGCGGCATTAAACCTCGTGAGCGGCGAACTGCTTTCGCATCCGATTGCAATTAATTGCGTTTACCTGCACCATTTGAGCTAAAAAAATATGCCACTTGATGACAATTCCTCAGGCGCCAGTCTCCGACTCGGCAAACTCAACAATAATCCGAGCACTACTGAGCTTGATTATGCGTTGGCCCAGGCTAAGAAAAATACGAGTGCAACCATCGAGTTGCCCTGGAAAAGCCAGTCTAGCCCGACGTTTGTACTCAAGGTCTCATGCTTCAACGGCGAAGATGATGCCAATTGGGTGTTGTATCAGGGGGAAACGGCAGATGCTGCCGTGCTCTGGAGCTTCGATAGTGACGACACCACCCTGATAGAGAGCCTGATTTCGGCTGAATGTTCCGACCGGGTTTTCTCGTCAGCTCCCGGTGGCGCCACCGCTGGTGGTGCAAATGGTGGGGCGGGTCAAGCCGGCGCGCAACCGCAGGCGGTGTCTCGGGCGCCATCGCCGATGGTGCCGACTGTCAATCTGCCGCCACCGGTCGAATTCGACCCGGCGCTGGTTGAAGAAGTCGAACGAGGTCTCAAAAACCCTGACTCAGGCTTCGTTACAAGAGCAGGCTTTTTCTACTTTATGGCGCGTGAGTATTCTCGATTCCAACAATTCGGCTCACCAATGGCAGTGATTATTTTTGAATTGCTTGCCAATTACGGTAGCGACAAAATTATGCCCATGCCGGATCGCGCTCTCAAAGAGTCGTTGCGTAGATTCCAAACTATTATGAGTGGTGTCGATATCGTTGCTCACTACAAAGATCGACAATTCGCTTTTCTGCTTCCTGGTATGGGAGCCAATGATGCAATTCAGTTCGGTCAACGGATCGAACGTCTTCTTCTGGAAGCGCCTCTGCAACCAGGTCTCGACGCCAACCAGGGCATCCTGTGCGCGGGCGTGGCCAGTATCCCCGACACCTGCGAACACCCTGGCGTCGTCCTTGCCGCCTGCGAGCAAGCTCTCGCTCAGGCAAAGGAACGCAAAACTTCGCTCGCGTTGTTCTCCAGTCGCTAAGGTGCCTCCGCGTTCAGTCCGCCGTATTGGTTCGCTGTGGCAAGGGAGCGGAACTTCGAAGCCGCGGCTTCTAAAGTACGGAGTTTCTAAGGTGCGCAGACTTCTGCGTAAATTCTAAGCTGCTGAACTTCGCGTGCCGTGTTCTCAATTCATTCATCTTGGCGAACTGCTTGAGATGCAGATCGAGTGCACATCTCCAGTTCGAAACATGGTTTCTGTGAAGTGACTTGTTCGCGTCAGGCTCGTTTTAAAAGCCGGCTCGTCTAATTTTAATACGTGTCGTCGCGCATGCCATCAGCCTGTTGCTGAATCACCCTGGCGTCGCCGTCTTTAATCGATCGCAGATATCGAGCGTAAGCTTCCAATCTATGGCGCATCGCCTTCTGTTTGGCACGCTTAGTGTCTTCGATGATCGCCAATCGCCAATTGTCTTTTGCTTTTTCGACTTCGCCTTTGGCACCGTATATGGTTGCAAGTCGCTCGTACATATCGGCGTTCCCCGGACGAGGTTTTAACAAATCAAGTAATTCAATCATCGTCTTTTCTGCGTCATCCAGGCGATCGTTTTGCATGTACAGGTCCGCCAGTTCCATCAAATAGGATGATTTGATAATCGTTTCTTTGTTCTTTTTCGTTATCAATTCTTTGGCTTTTTCAAAGTATTCATTGACTTTCTTTTTGTTGTCGACGTAACCATATGCCGCTGCAATGTCGCGCAGTGGAGTCCATTTTTTGCTTTCGATTGCCTCTTCGATCACTCTTTTCTCGAGTGGTGCTGCTTTCGCGTCTTTTCCGGTCATTATGTACTCTACAGCCAGTTCGCAAGCGCTTCTCTGCTCGACTTTTTGGGCTCGGGACGCAGATGCCTTGTCGAGAATCTTGATCGCCATCTCCAAACATCTGGCTTTGTCCGGCTTTGATTTGTAAGAACGCTCGCTGTAACTCTCGGCAAGGTCGTCGAGTGCAACCAGCACTTCTCCGTGATTCGGTCCCTGCGCTCTGGGATCGGACGCCAGCTGCATCGCTTCACTGGCGCGCTTATCCGCGTCATCGAGTTTGCCCTCGATCACATCGATTCGAGCGATCCTCGCCACTAATTCGGCGCGCCAATCCTGTTCGAATTTCTCGCCAGGTAATTTGCAGAGCGCTGCTTCGTAGTTGCTGCGCGCTTCTTCGCGCTTGTCTTGAATGTCGAGAAACTTGGCGTCATCAAAATATTGTTTCCAGGCTTTCTCCGCCGGCTTTTGTTCAGCGCAACCGCTGGTCGTAAGGACGAGGACCAGCGCGAGAAGGAGGCTAAGCTTTTGTGATTTCAAGTTTGGCAAAATGCTATCTCAAAGTCTTCCAATATTTCCCGAAGTGTCTTCTGATATCGATGATGCGCTCGTCAACGGCGTCCGGAGAGCGATCTTGAGTGACTGGTGAGTCGCCGGAAGCTGCTGGTATCGCATATGATGTTTGAACGATGGCAGATGCTTCGGCGCCTTCGGCGTTCAAAATCTGCATGGTAGCTAGTGCTGACTCAGACAACGACTGCGTGTTGTAACCACCTTCCAGGAAGCAAATTAGTTTCGCGCCGGTCTGATCTCTGAGATCGGCCAGGCGCTGAGACATCATCGCGAAGCCCAGTGTGGTCACGCGCTGCTGCGCCAGAGGATCTAATTCGTGGGCGTCATAACCGGCCGAAAGCAGAATTACATCTGGTTGGTATTCGTGGCAAACCGGCTTAACCAGCCGATCGAAGGCTTCGAAATATCCGCGGTCTCCAGTTCCATTCGGCAGTGGAATGTTCAAATTGTATCCACGTCCTTCACCGCTGCCGTCTTCGGTGTACCATCCGGAATCTGGCGGCCAGAACGGGTATTGGTGGAACGAACAGAACATGACGGAAGGATCGTCATAGAACATTGCCTGGGTGCCGTTGCCGTGATGAACATCCCAGTCGATGATCATTACTCGTTTTGCGTTTAATGTCTTTTGGGCATGGCGAGCGGCGATAGCGATGTTATTGAACAGGCAAAAACCCATCGATTTGTCGGCGAGCGCGTGGTGACCCGGAGGTCGAACCGCGACAAAAGATGAATCACGTTCGCCGGAAGCGACCGCTTCGACCGCGACCAAACCGGCTCCAGCCGAGAGCTTGGCAGTCTCGAAAGTTTTGGGGCTCATGAATGTATCGGCGTCGAGTGGAATTAAACGCCCGAGCTCGATTGCTTCTTTTGACCCTTCCTCGAGCTCGGCGATGTAGTCCAGTGAATGCACCGATGCGATATCTTCGACTGATGCCGCCCGCGGTGCCAACTCGTTAAAGGTTTCATTCAGTGACATCGAGTGCATCATGTTATCGAGCGCCACCAGCCGGGCTGGCGACTCGGGGTGCTCCTCAGGAGTAATGTGATCGCGAAACTTCTTGTCGCGGATTAGTGACAGCCTGGACATTGAAATACTCCTGAAAAGGGCGCGCCGTTTGAACGGGTGCGTCGCCCATAGACTCTGTATTGATCATACACCTTCGGATACTGACTTGGGAGTTGGTAGGCAAGATGGGCATTGGAACGGCGCCTTCGGAGTCGGCAAGCGCGAATTGGCAGCGTCCCAGTCGTGGATTGAGAGTGCCCAAAGGTCGATTGAAAGGTATCCAAACTGCTGATTGAAAGTGCCCAAGCGGCTCAAATGAGGGGGGTCTGAGGACGTCTTTAAAACCTGTACGAGTCGACTATGTTTGCGTTTTTAGGAAGCAATTTGTACTACGATATGCATTAATAGGCTGCGAATAAAATGGGAAGCCGCATGGTGGGCAGCTTCCCTCAGAAATTCGGCACCTCGTCAGCGCAGCGGAGTTGAGAACGACGCACCTTCTTATGAAGAAGGCTGCATTCGTCTAAATCCCCGCTGCTCTGAGTTTGGGGGTGCTAAATCGAACATCCGCCGGGCGGCAGCAGCTGTTCTGCTTTGGAGCGGCACAGTGCCGAGCGTGTCGCAAAGACCTGGGCGCGAACGTTCCAGAGGTGCGCACACTTCGGTGAGTCCTCGCCGAAGCGCTTCAGTCCGTCCTTGACGATGCGGTTCGCCTGGTCAATCTTGCCGGCGCTCAGGCAACGCGAAGCCGCGTGAGTCCAGGCGTTGACCGCCTCCTTGTCATTCGCGATCGCTTCAGCGGATTGCGCCCTGGTCAGCTTCAGTCCGCGCAAAGCGCGAGCCACAGCCGTTTTGTCGTCACCGAGGCGCGAGTACATCACGCTGACGTTGGTGAGGTTGCCCGCGAGCTTGTCGGTATTTCCATTGTGCTCCCAGACCGCCAGAGCCTTCTCGTAGAAGCTCAGAGCCTCGATCTTGCGCTTTGCGATGTGCTTGCGGCTCTTCGTGAAGAAAAGAGAGAAGCACATCGCCGTGTAGGCGTTGGCCACGTCTTCGCTGTTCGGGTCGAGCTTCTCGAGCAGCGCGATGGCGTTGCGAATCAGCGCGCGAGCGCGATTGATGTTCTTTTCGTCTCTTGCCGAGTCGAGCATCATCCTGGCGCCGAGCCGGTCCTGGTAGATGTAGCTGGCAGAGCCAACCAACACTTCTTCCTCACCGGCGACAGCAAGAAATGCATTGGCAACACCGCTGTGCTTCGGAGGTCCGAAACTAATCCGCACAGGCTCTCCTGCGGGGAAATCGCCTTTGTACCACTCTTGACCGTTATACGTGAATCGAAGCACACCCGGCTTGGCGAGCGGCTCCAGCAATTCGATCAGCATTTTGTTGGGTCCTTTGGTTTGAGATGGTCTGAGTTCAGTCAGCCACTGAGGCTGATACCACGTGCAGATGCGCGCCGCGATATCACCCGTTTCTAACCGTGTTCAGCCTTATCCGAATCTCATCAAGACAGTCTTCTAACGCGCGATTTGGTTGGGATGGAGAGGTTTAAAGCCTTGATGAGAGTAAGAGAACGAACAAGTATTTCTACAAGACTTGGGTAGCTGATTTCAGAAGCAGTAACGTTTTTGAACTAAATCAAAGCTCATAGATTTTAAATGTCTGATCGTTCATAAGCTGCAAAACGTAGAAATCATCGCTGCTTCGACAATCAGTTGCGCAAACGATTAGCTGTTTTTCAGTCAAATGATTGCGCCGATATCCGCTGGCGAGGCTGGCGTGAACGTTCACTATTTCTTCACGTTGGAGCAACAAGCAAGACTAATTACGGCACGCAAATGATGCCGGCTTTGCCACAACTCATCGAGCAAAATTCGTGCTTTGCATGAAATTTCGCATGCGACAATGTGTAGTAGCTGGCCCGCTGAGAGGGAAAGGCGACGTACCCTTGCGGGGCCGGCACCTTTCCCAGAAGTCACGCGTCGTGCGTTTATATCGAACTTGATTGAACGACGATGCCTGACGACACTCTTTGATTTCGTTCGCTACGGAAGCTGAATTGGCTTCACGATATCGTTGACGAGACCCCAGAGCATCAAACCGACGAGCAAGATGAAGAAGAAGCTCGACACCTTGTTGCGAGTGGCAATCGAAATCGCTTTGCCGCGAATCTTCTCGATCGTGAAGAACAGCATGTGACCGCCGTCCAACATCGGAATCGGAAGAATGTTGATGATAGCCAGGTTGAGGCTGATCATCGCCAGGATCCAGACGAAGGCGAAGAGGCCCGCGTCGAAAGCCTGTGCGCCGACCTGAACGATGCCGACAATGCCGTGCATCTCCAGAGCCGCGTCGGGCATGGCCGCCGGTTTCTCGACGATGCCGAGCATCATGCCGAAACCATTGAGCATTGAGCCCATCGTGTTGAAGGACGTCGAAACGCCAGTCTTGGTGGCGGTCCAGGCATCCATTTTTTCGTACGTTTTGACGGCGTCGACATCGATCTGGATGCCGATGCGACCGTCTGCGTTCGGTGTGACCTGAACTTCGACCGGCTTACCGTTGCGCGAGACAACGATTTTGGCGGGCTGGTTCTTCTTAGCCTGAACGGCCTTGAGGAGGTCTTCCGGCAGCTTGACCGCGGTTCCGTCGACGGAAACGAACACGTCACCAGCCTGGAGACCGGCGTCGTGCGCGATGGACACCTGGGTATCCAGTCCGCGAATTTTGGTGGCGCTGATTTCCATCTTCGGTTGCCCGATGATGGCAAACAGCATGGCGATTGCCACGATGGCGAAGAGGACGTTCATGACCACACCGGCGACGGCGACCGACATGCGCTTCCACACAGGGAAGAAGTTGTAGTCTTTCAGCTCGTCGCCGAGCATCTCCTTTGCGGTCGTCTCGTCCTGGAGTTCAGGAATGCTGACGTAACCGCCAAGCAGAATCGGGCTCAGTCGGAACTCGGTGTCCCAGAACTTGCCGAGGACAAGTGACCAGCTTCGTTTGCCGAAGCCAATCGCGAAGACGGGAGTCTGAAACCCGAGCGTGCGAGCCACGATCCAGTGGCCGAACTCGTGAATCAGAATGAGAAACATAATGCCGAGAACCATCGAGACGATACCCGGAAGGGCGCCGAAGATGGTGGCAAGAACAGTTGCTGAAGTCATAGGTTGACCTGCAAGCCCTTGTTGGAGCTTGTCCTTGTTTGTTGCGTGAACTTCTGAAAATCAAAAAAAATGGCGATCCCCGCTCCGCGCAAGGGCGAAGCAGGGATGCCAATTGTGAAACGGTGGATTGCCGGCAATCGCTCCGGAGAGTTACTTGCCGGACTTCGCCTTGGCAGCGGGCTTTTTAGCACCACTGTCAGGCTGCTCCTCTTCGACTCTGGTCTTGAGGTGCTGCGACCAGATAGCCGCATTCACAGGGTTGGCGAGAATCGCCAGACCCTTGGAAAAGACACGCCACAGCGGCGCATTGGTCTTGTCCTCAACGGACTCGTCGAACTGCTGGCCCATCGCGAGCGCTTCGCGCACGCGATCGTTGATGCTGATGCTCAGAATCGCGAACGACTCTGAGCCAGCGAAGCGAAGACGACCGGCCTTGACGGCGTCCTCATAGAGCTTGTATCCGACCAGCAAGTCGGAATCCGAATCGAACTTGAGGCGGAACGCCTCGGTTCGATTGAGGAAGTACCACTGAACTCGTGCTGATTTGACAGGCACGTAAATCGCAGTTTCTTGCTTTTGCATGGTGGTATCCTTCTTCTCCGCGCAATGGTCGAGCATAAGGCGTCTGTGCGCGGTACAGAGGCGACGCCGAACGCTACGAAACGCTCTCGACCGAAGAGAACGACGCCTCGCAGAAAAGCGCAAACCGGGTTTTAAACCGTCCTGCGCCTCTCTGGAGACGTTGAATCACTGTCGAAAGCCTGAATACTACTTGGTACCGGTCTCGTCCTTGTCAGAGCCGTCCTGGTCGACTCCACAGTCGCCGCAATCAGTCTTGATTGCGCACTTGGACTCGTTGCGAAGCTTCTCGAACTCAGGACCGAGGATGGTTTCCTTGGCCAGCAGCACTGTCGCGATCTTGCGGATGCAGTCTGCGTCGGTCTTGAGGAGCTCCATCGTTTCCTTGTAGCAGTCATTAACCAACTTGACCCAGGCGGCGTCGATCTTGTCCTGGAGGGCAGGACCAGTCTCGTGGTTGGAGGCGGCACTGCGGCCGAGAAACGGATTGGGACCGCCCTCGCCGACCGAGATCGGACCAAGCTCGGACATGCCGAACTCAGTGACCATGCGGTACGCCCAGGCTTTCGCCTGTTTGAAGTCGTTCGAGGCGCCGGTGTCGATCGTGTTCAGGAAGATCTCCTGAGCAGCGCGACCACCCATCGCCATCATGATCCGAGCCTTGAGGTTCATGTTCGTGTAATTGAACCGGTCACCTCGAGGCAGAGCCTGTACGTAGCCAAGAGCGCGAGCCCGTGGGACGATTGTGATCTTGGTGACCGGATCGCCACCCAGACCCTTCTCGAACATGACCTGCGAAACCCAGGCGTGCCCGAGTTCGTGAAAGGCCGTGTTTTCCATGTCCAGAGGGTTCATACGCTTGGCAGCGCCTTCCTTGGCAGGGCCCATCTGAACGCGGTCGACACCTTCGTCCATGTCCGCCATCGTGATGACGCGCGGTACCTGCTTGTTGATTTCGTCTTCCGGCACCTTCTTGGCGCGCAGGTCGGCGATCGCATTGTTGATGCGGCGCGCTGCGACGATGGCAGCGTTGTTCGCCGTGCCTTCCAATTCCGCACCCGAGAAACCAGGAGTGTTGGTGGCGATGATGTCGAGATCGACATCCGGCCCAAGCTTCTTGTTTTTCGTGTGGATCTGGAGGATCTCGTGACGGCCGAACTTGTCGGGATTGTCGACGAGAACCTGGAGATCAAACCGACCGGGACGCGTAAGCGCCGGGTCGAGAACGTCCGGACGGTTGGTCGCGGCCATGAGGATCACTCCGTCATTGGCGCGGAAGCCGTCCATCTCGACGAGCAGCTGGTTGAGCGTCTGCTCGCGCTCGTCGTTGCCGCCACCGACGCCTGTGCCACGCTGGCGACCGACGGCATCGAGTTCGTCGATGAACACGATGGCAGGCTTGTTTTCGCGCGCGTTGTTGAACAAGTCGCGCACACGTGCAGCACCGACACCAACGAACATCTCGACGAACTGCGAAGCAGAGATCGAGAAGAACGCGGCATTGGCCTCGCCGGCTACAGCCTTGGCGAGAAGTGTCTTACCGGTACCAGGACCACCAACGAGGAGCACGCCCTTGGGAGGCTTGCCACCGAGTTGAGCCAGGAGACCCGGGTTGCGAAGGTAGTCGATGACTTCCTTCAGTTCTTGCTTGGCTTCATCGCAACCGGCGACGTCTTTGAACGTCTTCCGGTCCTTGTCTGCCTCGAATTTCTTGGCGTTCGATGCACCGAGCTTATCGCGCATGCCGTTCTGGGCATTCGCCGCTCCGCGCATGATGAACTGGAACAGGAAGAACAAAACCAGCATCGGCACAATCCAACCAGCCAAAGTGATCAGCCACCCGTATGGATTGGGTTCCTGAGTTTTAGCATCGGTCGGCACGCCGGCCTGGTCTGCAGCAGCAAGGAGACGCGAGATACCGGCATCACCGGGAATCTGCGCCTTCAATGACGGTTTTGAAGTTTCCTTAAACGTAAGGAGAACCTCCTGAACGGTTCCATTGTCATCCTTCAGGAAGATCACTTTCTCGACTGCCTTCGCATCGGTTTCCACCGTTTTGCGAATCAAATCGTAAGTGGCTGCCTGAGGCTTAACCGCGTCGGTCTTATTACCCTGTCCTTGAAACAGGAAGATCGCGAGGAAAGCAATGACAACGAACCAAATGAAGCCTTTCTTGTCCATAGGTCGTTACTCGTCACTCGCGCTAAAAGCGAGTGCCTTTTCGTTGACTTCTCTTCTGCAATTCAATTCTTGTTTTTGTAGCAATCACAGAGAACTTCCAAAAGAGCGAAGGGATGCCACTGAGCGACTGACGTCGTCAACTCGGCACCCCTTGCCCTTCTCGGTGTCGAACCAGTTAGGCGGCTTCGCCCGGCTGACCGTCCTTGGCAGGGCGGATGATGCCCCAGCGAATCATGTTGGCCTTGACGGATTCGGCCGCTTCCTGGTTGTGGTAGTCCATCGCCACGCGCAGGCTTTCGAATTCACGCTTCTCGATCGGCTTGCCGACTTCGGCCCAGCCTTGGATCGTCGTGGGGAGGTCAGCCAGCTTTTCGCCGCGACGGGAGAGGGAAGCCTCACCGGTCAGGACGTTGAGCGTGTAGAGCACGCGGTCGCCGTCGCGCTCGAGCTGATCTTTGGTGAACCGCAGACCGATGAGGGCCAGACGGCACGGCTTGCCCGTGTCGGCCCAGTCGGCAAGCGAACGCTCGGTGTTCTCGACGGTGGCGCCGGTGGCGGCCAGGAAGATGCGAGCGGTTTCGCCGGTGGCGGAAATTTCGTAGCGATAGGTATGCTCGCTGACTTTGACGCCTTCGTTCAGTTCGAGGGCTTTGATGTGAGCCTTCAGACCTTTGATGGCCATGCCCTTGCGTTTCTGGAGGGCGCGGTCGGAAGCGGTGGTGTTTTGGAGGTGTGTCATAGGAGTGCTCCTTGTTTTTGGTTTGAGCTTTTGAGTCCACCGAACGCAAGAAGCGTTCAGTTCGGGACGAAGCACGCGCCAACATGGCGTGTGCCTTAAATCGGCAGCCCGGGACCCTAGACCGGAGAACCACAGACAACGCCTACCGAGCAGTAAGTTCTCGGAGATAGCGTTCAACCGTTCTTCGCGAAGACTGGCGTCTCGTGAAGATTTTGGGACAGGTTGTTCTGATGGTAAGTTTGCGCTGCGCGGGAAACCAAGATTCTGTCAAGGTTTGAACCAGACAAAACTTGGGTGCTCAACTACACGTCACGCGGAAGCGAGACAGTAGGTTCGTTTTGAAAAATCGAACAGCTAAATATTTGGGATATTTGCCTTGAGCATTTCTAAAAGAAGGGTTAATTGGAAACTAGGAGTAAGGGCCATATCAATTCAATATCGCCATATCACTAATAGATGAGAACAAACTTCCTTTCGAGAAGCCTGTCAAGCACTGCACGCTTTGTTGCGCGCGAAACGAACTGAACTTCGCCTGTATGACAACCGGTAGTTTCATGCAAGATATTCGCGTTCAAAATCGTATTGCTTAGCGGTGCTTAGCAAGCACTTGACATTAGGGCTGTAAACCCTTGTTCTGTAATGGTTTGCGCAGATGTGCCAGGGATTGAATGTGATGTCAAGGGTGGCGCGCGATGCCTTTTAAATGTCAAGAAGGAGGGCTCTTTGCGCAGCCGTGCGCTCATCGATCTTGTGTCATTCGCCTCGTTCGAATCAGTATCAAACACTGCCTCGTGAAATTGTTTGTCGCTGCCGTGTCGTGCCAACAGCTACCTCGCGTCGGTGCGTTTGACGTCGTACCAGTCGGTTCGGATAAGCTCAGTCGGAAGATTGTTGAACTTGAGCTTGTAAACAAACGCTGTTGAGCGGCTCATCGAGTAGACTGTCAGTGCTCTACAGTCAGGTTTACCTATGCTTGAAAAATTATTTGGCACCAACAAACCAGTCATTGGTGTCATTCACTTGTTACCTTTGCCCGGCTCTTGTCAGTGGGCAGGCGATCTGGACGAAGTGATCCTGCGCGCAGAACAAGAAGCGGTAGCGCTTTCGTCAGGAGGTGTCGACGGCATTATTGTTGAAAACTTTTTCGACGCGCCGTTTGCAAAAGACAGAGTCGATGTCTCCACCGCATGCGCTCTGACGCTGGCGGTGAAGCGGATTATGTCAGTCACTGACTTGCCTATCGGCGTCAATGTTCTGCGCAATGACGCCTTGACCGCGCTGGCTGTTGCCGTCACCAGTGGTGCCAAATTTATCCGTGTCAATATTCTGTCAGGTGCCATGGTTACTGATCAGGGACTGATCGAAAGCTGCGCTCGTGAGTTGCATATGTATCGGCGTGAATTGATGGCAAAGGATAGCGTTAAAATATTCGCCGACGTAATGGTGAAGCACGCGATGCCGCTTGGTATCGGCTACGACATCGCTCTTGCCGCGAAAGATACGGTGAAGCGATCGCTTGCTGATGCCATCATTGTTAGTGGCACTTCAACCGGTGATGCTCCATCGCAGGAAGATATGGAAAGAGTCAAAAACGCTGTTCCAGGAACCCCTTTATTGATAGGCAGCGGGTCGAGTCAAGAGAATGTCAAATCATTGCTCGGTGTCGCCGATGGTATCATTGTCGCCAGCTCTTTGAAGCGCCAGGGTGTGCTCGAAAATCCTGTAGATGTGGAACGCGTTCGCAGCCTTCTTAATGTAGTAAACGCACTCAGGTGATCGCATGGTCGACGAAAAGCGCTCTTCGCAGGCTGATGATCTTGATGACGATGACGATGGTGATGATGAAGTAGGGTTGAGTCCCGTCAAGAATCCCAGGCAAAAACCGCAGCTCGTCTACGTCCTGGTTGCTATGTTAGTTGTGGGGATCATCAGTGCCGTTTATTTTTTTGGAATTAAAGACAAAGAAATAATCCCTGACGAGCTAGTGCCAATCAAAGTTCTAATCGTGGGAAACGATACGCTTCACCTCAATGATGTTCCGAACATGGTGAGAGAAGTTGCTACGATGTCGAAGTCCTGGCGCCCCTTGGAAGTCAGTTGTGTTGCGCGTGAAGACTATAGTCTCAGTCAACACGTCGACGAAGCGGCCGCGCAAAAATTGATAGCCGATAACGATTTCGATTTTGTCGTTTTGCAAGATCGATGGTTGCAACCGCTTCAAGACCCGGGCGGCATGCTTGAATCCACTCGCGCTTTAGCTCAGGCGGCCCGTAAAAAAGGAAGCCGCGTCGTTTTGTTCATCCCGTGGGCCGATGCCGGAGAAAATAAACGACAAGAAGTGCTCAGTTCTGTCTCGCGGAAACTGGCAGAGCGACTGTCTATTGATGTTGCACCTGCAGGCGATGTATTTTTTGCCGTAGTGAAAAAGCATAAAGAGATCAATCCTTATGTTTCCGATAAGCATCACGTCAGTTCGATAGGCGCATGGTTGGCTGCGGCAACGCTTTACTCAGTAGTGACAGGGCAGAAACCGAAATTAAAAGCCGATCAGTTTACATACCAATCCGGCGATGGAGAAGAGCCTCAAGTGCCGGTCGTCGGCGATGTGGCAACAGATGTGGAAACCATAGTTTGGGAAACCGTCACTCAGCAGAACCCCGGAAAACGGCTCGGGCCGACCGTCGCCCCGGCACCGCAAAAAACTCTCGAGCTCAAATAAATTCGCCTGTAGAAACCGGTTATGCCGCCCTTCTGTTTGATAGAGCAGTTTTACATTGCCGTAAAACGGTGCGGCGCATCAGTATCCATCGGACCGGATTCGTCAAAGTTTCGAACTGAAGTTGGCTTCGGCAGCCGCTAGATCAAAACTCGATCGACTGTTGGTCTGTTTTTTTTTCTTTATCGGGTGGTTTCGGCGGGTTCGTTTTGTCACCGGCTATGGTGTCAAGGTGTTGGTCGACATCTTGATTTAACGCCGCCATTTCTTCGTCGCTCAAATCTTCCAGCACTGTTGGTCGGAACAGGCTGCCGCCCTGATAGTAATTGGCTCCGCGCCAGTAGTTCGGTGAGTCATAAGTGGGCGCGTAAATTCCCATTGCCGATGTCGGCGGTTCGGCGGGCGGATTGAAAACGTTGTTGTCGACGACATCGTCCGGGTCGAAATCATCGTCGAGGTCGCCTGTGCCGCCTGTGGATTGCTCGATTTGTTTGCGAATTTTGTAGAAATCGACGTCGACCTGAAACATCCAACATTTGACGCGATCGACCCAGATCACCATGTCCACAATCGCTTGCGAGATATCAGGGTTGTCTTGTTTTAGCCGTGATACCACCCAGGCCGGCAGATCGACATGGTCCATGTCTTCGAGCAGAACTGGTTCTGCAACATCGGCTATGCCATCCATCATCCAGCTGGAAACTGTTCTTACATATTCGCGTTTGCTCAAATGCAAGTCAGCAAGCGCTTCGGCAAGAGTGCTCTTGCCGTCCAGTCGTTCTAAACCCGGCATCGATAAAACTTGTTTGGCGAAACTAACGGCAGTGCCAGTGGGTTTCAAAATAGACTTCGGCGTTATGTTGAATGCGTCAAGATAATGTTTCGCTTCTTGATACGACATGCCGTCCTTCAACAATCGCTCGAAAGACTGGTCAGGGTCATCGTCATCGATGCTGACTAAAATGCCGTCCAACGCTTCTTCATTGAATGAAAATGCGCCTGATGTCCAGAGAAAAAGCTCCATCAAGCCCTCGACGCCCTCTTCTCCTTCAGTCTCCGCGTGTATCGGAATGCCGTCCAGGATGAAAATAGTCGCCAGCCTGGCGCCTTGTGAAAACGTGAGTTTGCCAGTCAAACCGCCGGTTTTGACCAGTTGCAATAAGTTTGCGAGATTGACTTTGGAGAGTTCTCCGGAAAGTTGCACGCGATGGGATCCTTGGCGACCGAAGTGGTGACGAAACGTGGTGGGCTGTTTGATCGACGTTGGCAGGGCTAAACGTGGATTGATCTGAACGATTTGGAGGGCTAAACGTTTTGTTCTTAAAAGATAGAACGTTGAGCTAACGTTGCATAGTCGAGGGGACGAGCGACGACTTCAGTAAGTATAGCTAAAGGCCTTAACACCAGGCAAAAAGAAAGCCATAATCTCAATCACTAGGATATACTGAGCCTTCTGGAATTCTCGGCTCTGTCGCCTGTGCGCCTGAGCCGCCTCAGAGGCTCGCTTTGCAGCGCGCCAAACTACATCGGCAAAACGGTCAGGAGTGGACAACCATCATGGAAGTCAAGGAAAACGAATCAATGTCAATCGAAGAGTTGGAAGAAGGCGACGGTACTGAATCCGATCGCTCTAAATGGTACACCGACACCATCCTTCAATCTGAATTGGCTGACTACGCGCCCGTCAAAGGCTGTATGGTCATTCGCCCCTATGGCTATGCCTTGTGGGAAAACATTCAAAAAGCGCTCGACAAGATGATCAAAGACACTGGTCACCAGAACGCTTATTTTCCGATGCTGATCCCGGAATCTTTTTTGAACAAAGAGAAACAGCACGTCGAGGGCTTTGCGCCTGAGTGTGCCGTTGTCACGCACGGCGGCGGAAAGAAGCTCGAGGAGCCATTAATCGTCAGACCGACATCAGAGACGATCATCAACTTTATGTTCGCCAAGTGGGTTCAATCCTGGCGCGATCTACCGATTCTTTGCAATCAGTGGGCTAACGTCGTGCGCTGGGAGATGCGCACCAGGCTGTTCTTGCGTACTCTGGAATTCCTCTGGCAGGAAGGCCACACGGCGCATGCGACAGAACAAGAAGCCGAAACCGAAGCAAAATTGATGCTGGAGCAATATCGCATTCTTGCTGAAGATTGGCTTGCACTGCCGGTTCTTACTGGTGAAAAAACAGAGAGAGAACGTTTTGCCGGAGCTGTGCGGACGTATTGTATCGAAGCAATGATGCGCGATGGTAAGGCTCTGCAAGCCGGTACCTCGCACTTTCTTGGTCAGAATTTCGCTAAGGCTTTTGAAATCACGTTCCAGGATAAAGATGGAAATCTCGAGTTTGCCTGGCAAACCAGCTGGGGTGTTTCAACTCGATTGGTCGGCGCGATTGTGCTTGGCCACGGGGATGACAAAGGTTTGATCCTGCCTCCGAAAGTTGCACCTATTCAAGTTGTGATCGTGCCAATCTTCAAAACGGAAGAGGAAAAGGCGCTTGTATACGAGCATTGCAATCGCATCAAGAGCGAACTCGGCGATCAAATCCGCGTTCATTTCGACGATCGCGATCAACACACACCTGGTTTTAAATTCAATTACTGGGAGCAAAAAGGCGTTCCTGTCCGGCTCAACATCGGACCAAAAGATATCGCTAATGAAGTTGTCGAAATTGCTCGTCGCGATACGCGCGAGAAAATTCGCGGAGTTCGTCAAGCCGGGCTTGCCAACGAGCTTTCCGGATTGCTCGATCAAATTCAAAAGAATATTTTCAACAACGCTCTTGAGTTCAGAAAGAAAAACACTGTCAGCGTTAAGACCTACGACGAAATGAAAAAAGTACTCGCCGATAAAAACGTTTTCGTCGAAACATTTTTCGACGGCAACGGCGAAGACGAAGGCCGTATCAAGGACGAAACAAAAGCTACTGTGCGCGTTATTCCGTTCGATCAAAACGAAGAAGGCGAATGCTTCTTGACCGGACGAAAAACCAGTCGCAAAGTGATTTTTGCTCGCTCCTATTAATCGCGCAATACCAGTTTCCAGCGAGGTTGTTTAATGAACAAAACCATGAGCAACCGCTGGCTGGCACTGGGTGTCGTTCTATTCTGTAGTTTGAACGTTGTGCCGGTCACTGAGGTGTCCGCGCAAGACCGTCATTGGGACGGCGGTGGTGATGGGCATTCGCGTGGCGGCTTCGCTGCTTTACGCGGAGAAGCGCTGGCCCCGTCGATCATTGCAGACGCGCTTTTAGTGCCAAGTTTGACCAAAGAGCAAAAAACAAAAGTGCGAGCTTTGTACATCGAGTACCGCGCAAAACAAGCTGGACGAATGGATGTGATGAGAAAACTGCGAGGGTCCGGTTCGTCTGCCGCGCGCGGTAACGAGCATCCCGGCTCATCTGCCGTTTCCAAATCTCGAGGCAGTGACAAATCCTCTGGTTCCAATCTCGCGGATAAAAATCGTTCTGGTAAATCAAAAGATTCAGGCGCTCCAGGTGATCCCAAGAAGCCAGGCGTGACGTCAAGTGCTGAAACGGGCGCCAACGGTGGGTCTTCTAACATCCGCCGTTCTTTGTTCATAACCATGATGAAGGATTTTGCTGCACTCAACGAAAGTGTTATTGCTGTTTTGACCGTGAAGCAGCACGCGGAGCTGAAAGAGATCGCCAAGACGGCTGGAAGTACTGATTACTTTGCGAATAGACATTACGACATAATGAACGACGAGAAAATGCGAGCACCCGCAACGCACGCTCCTGATTAGGTTTTGGGCTAATTAGCCCTGATTCATCTATGGTCTAATAGGCAGGCGTATTCGTTCGGTCGATTGATCGATCGATGATGTCTCGTCATGACGAGCCTCGCGCCCGGGATAAGCAGCCGCTTGACGGCTTCACACCAAGCGAAGGATTTATGGATTCACTTGTTTTACATGCACTGGATGCCGCTCAAAAGGCAGGTGCTGACTATGCTGACGTACGCTTGATTGAAGAGCAGTACGAATACATTCAAACCAAAGACCTGCTGGTCTCAGGATTTAATAAAGGTGTCAGCCGCGGCGCCGGGATTCGTGTTCTCAAAGAGGGTGGCTGGGGCTTCTGTGCCACTCAAAAGCTGACGAAGCTGGAAATTGAAAAAGCAGCAAAACGCGCAGTGGAACTGGCTGCGGCGAGTGCCTCCTGCATGCGCAGTCCGATATCTCTGGCTGATGAACCGGTTTATAGCGCGGTCTGGGCTTCACCGCATTTGATCGATCCGTTTTCGATCAGCACGGAAGACAAACTCGACGTTCTTATGAGTTCCGCTCGCACCATTCTTGGTGTCAAAGGTGTGACGCTGGCACAAGGTCGATTGTCCTTTGTTCGCGAAAAGAAAACGTTTGCATCGACTCTGGGAACCAAGCTGCAACAGACGTTTGTGCGTTCCGGATGCTGCATTGAAGCATTCGCAACCAACGAAATGGAACGCCAACGAAGAAGTTATCCGAAGCACGTCGGACAGTTTGAACTTGCCGGCTGGGAAATGGTTCAAGGTTGGGATCTGCCTGGCAACGCCCAGCGCATCGCAGAAGAAGCTGTGGCGCTGCTCTCCGCACCGCAATGTCCTAGCGGCCAATCAGATTTAATCCTCGGTTCGTCGCAATTAGGTTTGCAAATTCACGAATCGTGCGGGCATCCAAGTGAGCTGGATCGCGCACTGGGTCAGGAGATTAACTTCGCCGGCGCTTCGTTCTTGACACCGGATAAATTGAATGACCTCAAATACGGTGCCCCGATTGTCAATCTGGTCGCCGACGCAACCGCTCCTGGAGCGCTGGGTTCGTTCGGTTTTGATGACGAAGGTGTGGCTGCGCAGAAAGTCTATCTCGTCAAAGATGGAACATTTAAAGGCTACTTGAGTTCGCGCGATACCGCTCACCTTATCGGTCTTGGCAGATCGGGCGGCTCGATGCGTGCACAATCCTGGAGTCATGCTCCGATCATTCGCATGACTAATATTTCGCTTGTGCCAGGTGCTGCCGGCACTCTTGATGATTTGATTTCCGACACGGACAACGGCATCCTGATGGAGACTAATCAATCCTGGTCTATCGATCAAATGCGATACAACTTTCAATTCTCCACGGAAATTGCCTGGGAAATCAAGAACGGAAAGCGTGGACGCATGTTTAAAAACCCGAGCTATAGCGGTGTGACGACGGAGTTCTGGAACTCCTGTGATGCTATATGTGGTGCTGACGATTACGTCGAATGGGGCGAGCCCAATTGCGGAAAAGGTCAACCATGTCAGACGATGTGGACCGGACACGGAGCCAGCCCAGCCCGCTTTCGAGGTGTCCAAGTCGGCACCGCGTACTCGTAGGAGAGTGTGATGTTAACCGAAGAAGCATGTCGCAAAATTGTTGACCTCGCCACTCACCATGCCGGTAAAGCTGTTGATGGTATCGAAGTTCACTTGTTAGGAACTGATGTTGAAACCTCTCGCTTTGCCAACAACGAGATGACGCAGCATCAGGCCAACACTATTGATAAACTGGCTGTCCGAGTGCTTTCTGAAGGACGGCAGATTCGTTTAGAAACAGATGATTTGTCGACTGCCGGTGTTTGTGCTGTAGTCGACGGTGCGATCAATGCGGTAAAACTGATGGAAAAGGATCAGTGTCTTTTGCCGTTGCCTCCCACCGACAATGAGAGCGAATGGCATTCTTACCCGGATCGCTACGAACAAGAAGTGACGCGCATTACGGCAGCGGATCGAGCGGCTGCCATATCGAACATGATAGGCGTGGCTGCCGATAATAAATTGAGTGCCGCTGGTGTTTATGCCAGCGGGACAAATTTCGAGGCTCTGGGCAACTCACAAGGATTGTTCAGCTATCACCGCGAAACCCACGTGGAGTGCTCGGTGACGATGTGCGGATCGGACTCGACCGGCTGGGCCAAAGCTCAGGGGCCACATGAAAAGCAAGTCAACACGCTGGAGTTAGCAAAGCGCGCCGCGTTCAAAGCCACATCCTCGGCCAGTCCGGAAGGCGTAATCCCCGGTCGATACACCGTCATACTCGAACACTCAGCCTTTCTCGATTTACTCGCTTATCTCTGGTGGGACTTTACAGGCACTAGCCATCTGGATAAACGCTCGAGCTTGCTTGATAAACTTGGCGAGAAAGTATTCGGCGACAACGTCACTATTGAAGATGATGTTTATCATCAAGAGCAGGCTGGCTGTCCGTTTGACGGCGAGGGCCTGGCTCGTAAAAAAGTGACGATCGTTGAAAACGGAATTTTGCGAAATTTGGTTTATGGACGAAGAAGCGCTAGCCGCATGGGTGTTGCGCCGACCGGACACGGCTTGCCCGAGCCTAATGCGCTCGGTGACAATCCAATGAATCTTGTCATTGTCGGCAATGGTGCCACTGTCGCCGACATGGTCAAAAGCACTGAGAAAGGTATTCTCCTCACTCGCGTCTGGTATGTGCGTCAAGTAGATCCGGCTCGCAAAATCGTCACCGGTATGACTCGAGATGGAACGTTCCTCGTCGAGAATGGCGAAATCAGCCGCGGCATAAAGAATTTGCGTTTCAACGTAAGCTTGCTCGACATTTTGAAAAACGTAGTCACTGTCGGTCACGCAAGACGCACCGCCGGCGAAGAAGGTGTTCCACAGGTCGTTCCAGCGATGAAGATTGCTGACTTCAACTTCACCGAAGTGACGCGCTTCTAGTTCCACTCAACTGCATTCTGCCATTGGGGAACGGCTGCATACGCGGACGTAGGCAATGTCGGTCGTTTCATTTCAACGTGTTGGTCGCTTCCATTTCGGTGTGCCTCGAGTCGGGCAATCCGGCGTGCCAAGTTTGAAACCGCCAGGGAACGTCGTCTATCGCGTCCACTGCTGCTGCTGACTTGGTTTTTGGATCAGTCCAAAACCAGGTTGTCCAATGGTTTGAAATTAGGGACTTTTGGCTATACTAAATGCAATCATAGACCGCGCTCGAAGACCAATAATCGAAGAGCCTTGATGGAGCTGCGTTGAGAGTAAGGTTTGAAACCTCGCTCCGGCGCAATCCAGCTCGGTCACTCGATTACTGGCGAGTCAAGGTGGTGTCCGGTCCGCTTGCGCGGTCTGCCGGACACCACCTGTTCTCATTGCCGGCGCAGAGACAGCTTACTTCGCCGCGACGGGCGTCTTGGGATGAGCCGCTTCGAAGGCGCGACGATCGTCCTCGGTGAGCAGTCGGAAAGCCGGGTCCGACAGGAAACGCGCCGGCTTGATCGGGTCCAAGACACCAGTGCCGAGACCGAGCATGCCGGTGCCGTACTCGTTGGTCTTGATGCCGAGCCGGTGATAGACCTCGAGGCAGATGCCGATACAGGTCCAGTGGTCACGGTTGCGCTGACCGATGAACAGTCCGAGCCAGTCGTAGCCAGTGACGCGCAGCTTTTTGTGGATCTTCGCCTTCCAGCTCTTGGGCAGAGGCAGGGCGTTAATCATGCGCTCGCGACGAGCCTGGGCAGCCGAACGCCAGTTGCAGTTCTGCTCGAGCAGAATGTTGACCAGGTGGGGAACCATGGCGCGCTGGGTTTCGGTGATCGGCTTGTTGAGCCGCAGAACGACGTAGTGCCCGCGACGAGCCAGACCGTTGGCGACGCGCGCGGCATCCTGCAGAACGGTGCCCTTTTCCATGTAGGACGAGAGCAGCCAGACTTTGCCGTCCGGCATCCGAACCGCCACTTCGCCGTGACCAACCGTCTCGTGGAGGCGATTGGCCATGTTGCCGGAGGTGAGGATCAGTTCGAGGTCACCGTTGAGAGCCTCGACCGGCGGGTTGATCCAGGCGTTCTTCGGCATCGGTCCGTGACCCTGAATCCGATACTTCGCCTTGTTGCGCCGGTAGGAGATGTAGACGCCGAGCCAAACTGCCAGCTCGACACCACCAATCACCTTCAGTTCCGTTGCGCCGTGCCATACCGCCAGTCCCGAGAGCAGAAGCCCCAGTCCAACCGGCACGAGAATCTTGGCGCGCGAGAACACGTCGAAGTAGGTGCGGAAGAGATGTCCCAGTTCCCAGACAGTGAGACCGATCCAGAGACCGCTCACCAAAACGCAGCTGATGCTGAAGCTCCATTCGAGATTGCCGTGGAACCACTGCCAGGTCAGCCAAATGAGAAGCAGATACGCGGCCGAAGTCGCGATTTTTTGCAAGCGATAAAGCATGTGATACCTCTTTCGTGAGATGTGTGGCGGCACAAGACAGGCGGTAGCCGGTCTTAGACCAAGTGCAGCCACTGGTGTTCGTGTGCAAAATGCCGCGCCTTCCGGAGCCGATTAACGGTTCTGAAACGGGAAGGCGAGCGGAATCAAGCGTTTAGCGAGCACCCAGAGATGATCCTTCGGGTCCGCGAAGAATCGTGAATTAACGAAATGCACCCCGACTACCCTTTCGAGCAGAAGTTTTTTGTCAGAACACTGGGTTTGATTGGTTTGTGACTACATAGCGTTCGGTTGGGGTGCTTTAAAAACAGAGTTATAGTCAGGCTATGAATTCTTGACATTTAGAGTCAACTGAAACGAATCTAATAGCTATTGGACTCTATGGCGGCAGTGCTGGACCCGTGTCCGCAGAAGGTTGTCCTCCCCGTGTTTCGCGAGTTCACCCCGGCCAATCGTGGTCAGTGGCAACTTCGCAAACCTAGTTCCGCTAGCGCAGTGATCTGATCCCTCGCTCAAGTGGAACTTAACCCGTTCTCAGATGCCCGGTGGTCTTGGCTGGCAAGTGGAAGTCCTGTCTGTGCTGAGCCGTTCCGTGCCGCCTGTCTTGTCGCGCCGGCGGCTGTTCTCAGGAAGCTGGCTCGAATCAGTGCCAAGAGCGGTCGCTCCGGGTAAAATCATATTGTCAGCTCATGGAGACTTGCCAAATGCGTCGATCACTACTTCCTGTCGTTGCTCTTATTGCTGTGACACTGCCTGTGGTGTCAGGCTGTGCTAAAAAAGAAGCGCCTCCGGTCAAGGTCACGCTTGTGCGATTTGCCTCTCCCGATAACGGATTCCTGGTCAACATGCCAGAACCTCGCCAGGAGAAGGATATCGAGCTGGGCAAGTGTATTTATTACAATTGTCCGGACGGCTCATATAAATTGGTCGTCAACAAAGTGCAATTGGCCAACTCCAACGCGGCCAAAGGCGCTCGAATGAATCGCGATTCGCAAGCTATCGATGTCCTGGCGAACCACGCAGGCGCCTACGTTGAGGTTAACTCGATGGACGCTAATAAAAAGTTTCAGATCGATTTTAAATACGAAGCTTTCCAGGAGAAAGGTTCCACTGGTAGTACCGGTGGCGGTGCCGACGGTCGGCGTCATTTGCTTATAAAATTTGCCGACAATGATGTCACTCTCAAAGAAAACACGATGAACGGCAGTTATATCGTTCGCGGGGTGGTCGGCGAGAACGTTGTCTATGCACTGTCGGTGGAAGGCAAGCCGGAATTCGTCGCCGCTCCTGAGGTCAATGAATTCCTTGAATCGTTCCGGGTAACAGGACCAGCCGCTCTGGTCGCCCGTGGTCCGGTCATGAAGCCAATTCAAGTCCTCACAGGAAACGAAACGACTGCAACTGAATTTCAAGGCATGAAAAACAGTGCGAACACAATCAAGGGCATGCAGCGCGAGTAAAGGTTTCAAATTTGCGCGAATCAGCGCTTGAAACTGCGCGGTGTGCAGTTCAGAACGGCCGGTAAGGACGCTCAACCGGCTGGTCAGTGTCGCAGGTTTCAGAACTTAGAAACTTAACCCGCTGCAAAAATGAGTCCTGGCTTAGTAAGATTCTTTCGTGCGGATTTTTACGAGGCGGCTAACTTGTTGTTGAGCGGCTTCTTCTTGTTTTTTGATTTCGTGTTGCTTGTCCTGGAGGCGGCGCTCCCAGGATTTGCCGAGGATGTAGAACAGCAAGCCGACGGCGAGAACACAGCCGCAGGCGCAGTATCCTGCAAAGGAGTTTGGATAAAGCAGACTTGTGGCGATACCGCCAGCGACACCGAGGACAACTCCGACAACAGCCATGATGCATTCGAACGATCTGGTCCAACTAGGCATGCTGTAAGGGGTTGATTGAGATTCGACAGTCTTCGATTTTGCGGCTTCTTCAACCATTGATGTTGTCGCAACTTTCTCGGAGTTCATTCCGAGTTCGAGTAGTGCGTGTTCGATTTCTGCGCGGGTGCGGTCGCAGTGATGGATTGCCAGAACAGCTTGTTGCTGTGTCAAATCACCGTTGGCGACACGACGAGCGGTTTCAATCGCTGCGCGACAAACCACCGCACCGAGCAGATCGGATGCAACCAGCGCCTTCAGTGCGTCCATTTCATAGCGTTGTTGTTTTGCCATCGCCTGTGGTATCGACATTATTTCGACGAGCTTGGCTTTGATAAGTAAGTCGAGAGCTTTTCCAGCCGTGGATGCATCATCTTGAAGGCTCTTTCTGTTTTTCAGTATCTGGAACACAGATTGATTCTCGGCGACCACGGAGCGAAGCACGAAGGCGGCTTCGTCTTTGGTGATTACTTCTTTGACTACCAGGTTTTGCATTTCGAGTGCGTCTTGCAAAAGTTCTTGGGAGATCAAACCGGATCTGACCAGTATCTCGCCTATCAAGCGCTTTTCGGTCAATGCGCTTTCGATTGCGGTAAGAGCATCTTTCTCGGTGACGACACTACCGGCGGTGAGCAAATCGCCCAGCTTCAATTTCGATTGAGTGCTCTTTGGAGAGATACGTTGTCTTTTGAGAGCCTCGGACAGGTCTACGTTTTCGAATTTGATCAATGCCAGTGCTTTGACTGCGACTGCCTGGGAAATGCGACCTGCGCCGATCAAAGTGATGCATTCGAATACGAAGTTGAGGTGAGCAAAAACGATTGCTCTTGTGCTCATTAAGCTGCTTCCTAGTGTCATGCCGGTTTCCATCGAAACACGTTTTGCTTCGTCGAGAACTGACTGAGAAACCATTCCGGATGCAAGTAGTAATTCTTCGATACCGCTGGCTACGGGCGATTTGTGGAAGGAAATCGCGTTGACTGTTTCCAGCGCTTGACCAAAAGGAAGTCGGTCGCGGTAAGCAATTTTCAATGCTTCCATCGCCACGTTTTCTTCGACCAGACCTTCGGCCATCATTGATTGAGCCAGAAGTGCGGATTGCAAATCGCGGTCAGCGACTTGCTGTGTGCTGGTCAGTACTTTGCCGATTGGTTGTTGGAGTTCTTGCGAAATAGTAAGTGCTTCGTGGAGGCAGTCTGTTGAAATTAGACCTGAGGCCTCGAGGATCTTTCCGATCCTCACCTGCCGTGCCCGGCGTGCTTGTGACATCGGCACGGTGGCGTGGCTGCCTGTGATGCTCTGTCGCAGCGGGTTTGGATGGTCGCCCGTGATGCTCTGTCTCGAAGCATTGGGATGGTTGCCGGTCGTGCTCTGTCTTAGAGGAACGACTCGGTTATTGAAAGATTCTTTCGTGGTCTGCATGGCTGGGAAACTCCATCGCACAATCTGGGCATCGGGGGATATTTCCATAATATGTTGGCAACTCCCAGAAAGGAATTCGCGAATTCTATTTAGCGTAATCGTGTATAAAACAATCAAGAGGCGCATGGATAGCTAAGCGTGGCCTTCCGATCTGCCAACATTAATTTGCGAAATGTTTGGCGGGCTGTGTGAAAGCGGCAGCCATACCGGCTCGTAGACCTCAACTCGCGGTGGATGTGAACGAGTGTGGCGAGCGTCAGGGTCCGGTGACTGTGGTTTTGCACAGTTCTGGCTGCGTAATGGAAGTTTATTGCAAGCTTGGAGGAAGAGTTGGTGGGCGGCACATTATAATATGCCGAAAAATTTTTTCGAAATCGAAAAATGCCGCCAGGCATATTTATAAACGAAGCATTTATTTCGACAACCCTAAGTTAGTTCAACTTCAAGCGTCACGGTGGAGCCGTGTCCGGGCGACGAATCGACCGACAGTGATGTCGGGAAAAAGCAACGAATCAAATCCGCGCGCTCCTTCATACCGCCCATCCCCATGCCACCGGCCTCGGTGCCTGTGCGTCGGGGTGAGCCCGTCTCCTGTGTGCTGAAGCCTTTGCCATTGTCGGATAGACGAAAGCGCAGAGTCTTTTCTTTCGGTCGTTCGATTAACAAAGAAACTTCACTGGCGCCTGAATATTTTTCGACGTTGTTCAAACCTTCTTGAATAATCCGGTACGTATGCAAACCGACTGGATCAGGCAACTCCGGAATTTCGAATTCACACATGAAGGTAGATTGAATCCCGGTGCGCTCGCTCATGCGGTCAAGCGTGTCTTTCAAAGTCATCTTCAATCCCCACTCTTTGAAGTTGCGGGGCGCAAAGTCGCTGCAGATGTCTCTTAATTGCAAAAGAATATTGTCGACGATCTCAATCGTTTCGTCATTGGAAAGCTTTCGATCTCCGCCCAGGTAGCGCTTCAACATCATCAGGTCGGCGATGATGGTATCGTGCAATTCTCGTGCCAGGCGATATTTCATCTCTTCTTGCTGGCTCACTACCTTGTACGCCAGGTTCTGTTTTTCCAGCGTCAGTTGCTGAATTGTGCGCATCCAGTCTTCGCGTTTGTAGAGCCCCATGACTTTCGACGGATCCGGCGCACTGCCGTAATCCTCAAAGATGTTGTCGGGCCGTCCGCCGCCACGGAAGTAGGTTCCGGCGGTGCTGAACGTGCCGCTTATCTCACCGAACTCGCCCTTTTCATTTCTGTCATCACCCCTGGTGTCATGGAGTTCTTCGCGCGGCGCTTTGGAGATGCGCTGCAGCTGTGCGATCGCATCGTTTGGTGTGAGTGAACGATTGTTGACCATGAATTGCAGAGTCAGCGCTTTATCGAGAATATGCTGCGGCAAAAGTCCGTGTTTCAAAAGTACCTGACCAATAGGCATCTCGTGTCCCATGCCCTTTTCGACGGCCGAGAGCAGATCGATTTCGGATACCAGACCGGCTGCGCTTAATAGTTCTCCCAGTCTGATTGGATCGGTGCGCGTGGCCGGAATTGCACCGAGCTTAGTCAGCGCTACCTCAATGCCGGTGCGGTCTTTGTTTGCTAGTTTTAAACCGGCAATCGCCTGGTCGGATGTGATTTTGCCTTCTTTAATTAGAACTTGTGCGGTCAGCGCCGCGTAGACGAGAGTCTCTGGAACCACGCGCCTGACCACGAGCACTCGTCCTAAAGGCAGACCACTAGCCGCGCTCGCTTCGACGGCATTGTTTATATCAGCTTCCGAAACCGTGCCGGACTCAACTAAAAGTTGGCACAGGCGTCCAACTATCAATCGATAATCTGTCTGCCAGCCCAGCTGTTCAAGGGCCTCTTCAAGGTTTATCTTCTCGTTGATCGCCTTGGTCACGGCCTCAACCGCCATGTCCTGCACGATCAAATTTTCCGTCAAAAGCGTGTGGGCAAGCGCTCCGGTGCGCACGACCTCGGGTGCCGTGCCGTTGGCCACCAGGGCTTTGCCTATTGTGGCATTGGTGCGAATCGAGGTGGCCACGGCCCGCGCCAACTGATCCTGCGAAATTACCTTCGCCCTGTACAGCAAGTCCGCGATTGAAGTTGTCTGCCGTTGTTGCGTCATGCTGCCTCGTCAGAGCGTGCGATTAATCGTTTAAAAAAAAACGATTAGCCGCCCAATTCCTCGCTGCCATAGCCGTTTTGCACGGACCAGGCGATTAGTTGCTCACGATTTTCAAGGTTTAGTTTTAAGAGCAAAACCTCACACTGCTTTCTTGCCGTCGCAATCGAAGTAAATCTGTGTTCGGCGATTTCTTGATATTTCATACCCTTGCCGAGCATGTGCAGCACTTCTTGTTCAGACGGCGTCAACTTCTTGCGGTCCAGGGTGAGCTCTTCGGTGACCAGACCCTTCTCGCCTTTGTGGACGCGCCGAATCACGTCTGCCACTTTCGATACTCGCTCTGACTTGAGCAAGTAGGCGCTGACGCCCATGTTCAAAACTTCCTGGATAAACGCCTGGCGGCTCTCGGCTGAAAATATGACCAGTTTCAGATCGGAGAAACGCAGATATTCCTTGATCATGCCGACAGGACCGAGGCGCCCGGGCAAATGCAGATCGAGCACAATCACGTCCGGGCGCGATTCTTCGCAAACTTTCAAACCATCGTCGGAATTATCGGAACTGCCGACCACTTCAAGACCCGTTTCACGAGCGAGCCCGTGGATTAAACCATCAAGGGTGACATGATGGTCTTCGACAACAACTATGCGAATCGGGTCTGGCATTGCGACCGTGGGTAAGGGGCGAGGGTGAGCGCGTAATATTCATTATGACTCATATCCGGTTGCCAATTCAAATCTGGCGGATATGACTAATCGGCGCTGGGTTGTAGAGCCTCGGCGCCGCGCTGACCGGTGTTGATGTTGATGGCGTATGAAATCTCGCTGACGAAGACCATGCCGTCGCCTTCTTGGTGGGTGCCGACGGTGTTTGCGATCAGCTCGGCAACCTCGATTGCTTCCTCGTCCTGCACGACCACGTCGACGCGCACCTTTTCGGTCATCAAGTCGACAGCCATGCCGCCCTCGGGCACGCCGAAGCTTTTCACCGGGAACACCGTGAAGCAGGCGTGGTGCGTCTTTCGAAAAACGCGCGCCAGTTTGTCGAACATGTATGGCTGAATTATTGCGGTCACCAGTTTCATTATTGTTCCTCTGAATCGCTGGACATCTTGATGGCAAGCCCGTTTAACTCAAGACTGCCTTTGGCGACAACTGTTTCGCCGGCGCGCAATCCTGATTCAATCACGACTTTGTCGCCCTTATACGGCCCGATCTCAATCTTGCGCTCTTCGAAAACGCCGGGCTTTGAAACGACGTATGCCAGATACGTCTCGCCGGTTTTTCTAACAGCCGAAGTCGGCACCAGTAGCCCCGTTCGCTGCCCCACTTTTAATTTGACCTGGGCGTACATGTGCGGGTGCAGTTTTAAATGCGGATTGGCGACAGTGGCTCTAACAGCCAGTGTTCGAGTTTTTGGATCGAGAGTGGAACCAATGTAATCGACTTTGCCGTGAAAAACTTGTCCGGGGTAACTTTCCAGGTGAAGCGTAATTGGCTCACCGAGCGCGATTGAATTAATATCCTTTTCGAAAGCTTGAGCATTAACCCAAACTTGGGTGAGATCGGAAACCATAAACATCTGATGTGAAACATCGACCATCTGACCAAGATCGACTTCCCTGGCGACTATCACTCCGCCTCGCGGGCAGGGCACGTCAAAGATGTTATCTGTTACGCGTGTCTTCAACAGGCGATCGATTTCATGCGATTGAATGCCGAACAGTTTCAAACGTTCGCGCGTAGTCTCTACTGCGGAGCGCCTCTTCTCGCGAAACGCTTTCAGCTCGGCCTCCGCCATGCGGTACTCGCCTTCGGCAGTTTCTAAAACGGCGCGTGCTCCGATACCTTCGTTAAACAGCATCTGCTGCCGGTCTCGCGCTTTTTGCGCCAGTTCCAATTTTACTTTGGTACGCTCGACGTCGACTTCCAGGCTGAGAAATTCGTGCAACAATTCGGCCTCGATGCGCGCCACTTCGTCGCTTCTAATCTCTGCCAGATACTGCCCTTTTCTGACGTGATCGCCGAGTTGGACATTGACTTTCTCAACTCGCCCGGGCACGAGCGACATCACAGGAGTAGACAGCGTGCTGTTCTCGTCGATCTGTCCGACCAGATCGAGTTCCTCTGGTATCACTTGTGAAACAACGGTAGCGCTAGTCAGATGCAAGTCCTTGACTTGATCTGGGCTCAACGTCAGCCTTGTGGCGTCGTGTTTGATCAGATGTTTGGGCGGCGCCAGTGAACTGGTTTTTTCCGCACAGCCCGCCGTCAGCGCGATCAGTGCGACAGCTAATATTCCGTGTCCCAGTTTCGTTCGGTATGAATCAGCAGTTTTCACTTAACTCGACCTTTTGCGTCCGGGGCTTGGAGAGAATCTCAGGTAGATGGCAGGCAACACATACAGTGTAAGAAATGTGCACGAGATCAGTCCACCAATTATGACTATCGCGAATGGTTTTTGGGTTTGCGCTCCGATTTCATTGGATAATGCCGCCGGCAACAAACCAACGGCTGCAATTGTGGCCGTCATTAAGACCGGTCGCAGCCTCGTCACAGAGCCTCGATAAACTGCCCGTGGCAGGGAGAGACCTGCGTGTCTCAATTCGTTGACGAAGGAGACGAGCAGAATGCCGTTCTTAACAGCCAAACCAAAGAGTGCGATGAAACCAACGCCGGCGGAGATGGACATGTAAGTGCCCGTCAATCGATGACAGCGCCGATTGCGGCCAGCGGTACGACTGAGAACATTACCAGGGCACCGCTCAAGGTGCCGCAAGCCATGTAGAGAATGATGATGATCAGCGCAAGTGTAACTGGGACGATGATGGAGAGCTGATGAGACGCTTCCTGCTGTCTTTGAAATTCGCCCGTCCAATCAACGCGATAACCGGGCGGCAATTTTACGGCCGCTTTAACCTTGTCTTGTGCTTCGTGCACCGATGTCGCCAGATCCCGACCTCGAACATTGGCTCGGATTGTGGCAAGGCGAGAGCCTGCGTCGCGCCAGATCTGGGTTGCTCCGATTGTTTCTTCCACTTCTGCAACTTGCGACAGTGGAATCCGCTCTCCAGACGGCGTATCGACAAGGATCTGATTCAGTGCCTGCGGAGTTCCTCTCCATTCTTTGCCAAGCCGCAGTATGACTTCGAAGCGACGTTCATCTTCAATCGCGACGGTAGCCGGCATTCCGCCGACGGCAATCTCGACCAGGTCGCGAAGATCCGCTACGTTGAGCCCATAACGAGCTGCTTTTGACCTGTCGATTTTGACTGAAACTTGAGGCTGGCCGATTAAAGGATCGACTATCACGTCCACGATTCCAGGCGTCTGATTCATCGATCGACCGACCTCGTGAGCGAGCCCTTCGAGCGTGGCGAGGTCGGGTCCGCTGATTTTTGCAACTAGAGAGCCTTGTACTCCGGACAACGCTTCGTCAAGGGTGGTCTGAATATATTGAGTAAAGTAATAGCTCACATTCGGCAACTTCTCCAGGCTCCCGCGCATCTGGCCTTGTCCCGAGTTTAGTTGAAAAGTTTGGTGATCCCCTCCAGGACTAGCCTGGTATGGTTTCGGTTGCAACACCAGAACCCAATTCAAGAGGATCAACCAATGAACAAATCATCGAACGTAAAG
>Ga0163149_10000230_pt1 | contig 73438 bp, 62 predicted proteins | sample OliLakLV19MP5G1_FD_148604 | JGI IMG/M metagenome (GOLD analysis project Ga0163149, IMG submission 148604) | Freshwater microbial mat bacterial communities from Lake Vanda, McMurdo Dry Valleys, Antarctica - Oligotrophic Lake LV.19.MP5.G1 | ecosystem: Environmental > Aquatic > Freshwater > Lake >...
ACCAAATGATACAAAAGCAAATTTTTATTGTGACTTTTATGAATATGTTCACTCATAAAACAAAGTTAGCCCTTTACTTTTATTATCCGACTACCGAAGCAGAGCTTCGGAGTATTCTCTGAATAAATTGCGAATTTTTGCTTGGTAAAATGCACGTAAGTTACCGGGTGTGCGGTGTTGTAGTTCGGTAATTTGCACCAATTCATTATTAAATTTAAGAATGGTGCCTATGCTTACATCTCCTATATCTGCCATATGATTTTTTGTTTAGTCTTCTAATTCGTGTAACACACCCATTGCTGAGAATTTTTCGATACGTTGATTAATTCGTTCTTCGGGATTTAATTTTTTTAAAGTGATTAATTGTTTTTTAATTTCTTGCTTTACTGTTTCAATGGCTTCATCATGATTGCGATGTGCGCCACCAATGGGTTCAGCAATAATTCCATCAATTAAACCATTACCCTTCAATATCATTTGCGGTTAACTTTAATGCTTCTGCAGCTTGTTCCTTAAAGTTCCAACTTCTCCATAAAATAGATGAACACGACTCAGGTGAAATAACCGAGTACCAAGTATTTTCTAGCATTAAAACTCTATCGCCAATACCAATGCCTAATGCACCGCCACTGGCACCCTCGCCAATAATAATGCAAATAACAGGTACTTTTAATTGAGCCATTTCTAATAAGTTGCGTGCAATGGCTGTATAACAAGAGCCGTATGAATCGAGAGGTTCACGTACGGCTCTGTGAGAGGCTTAGGGTGAAACCCCCTTTGCCTACTTGACTTTTGTGTGCTGGCCTTTGCGTGGGCTAATCCGTGATAATTATATAAGTTTTCAATTCATGAGTTAATATCACCTCTAATTTACTTTCCAATTCGGCATAAGTTTTTGCACTACTGTATAACTAATTCTCAGGCTTTTCAACAATTTCATCTTTCACCGAACGCTCGCTTTTTACTTTGTTGACATAAATACTATAACAAATTTATAGTAATATCACGGATTACCAAACACACCAGTCATGCGCATCTTTTAATCGTCTGTTTTAAGGTGTAGAATTTTCAAAGCCCGATATAAATTTCGCTTGTAATAGAACTTCTTTAATCTATATACTATTAAACGACCTTAACTTTTTCATTGCTGTTTGTTCGAACACATACGCTATAAATTTTTTGGCATAGGAATTCTGTAACTAATTTATAACTAAATGTAATACTTATGCCTAATTAAGTAACGAAATTTGTAGAAATAAAATTATAATCATTAAAACAAAAAAACATGAAAAAGACAATTTTAATGGCAGGTGCATTTTTATTTGCAATGTCAATCACTTCTTGTAAAAAGAATTATACATGCAAGTGTTCAAAAACGTACACGAGCGGTACTGGTGTTTCCACTAAGGATAATGCTGTATACACGTACAAAGAAAACCGCGCTACAGCAGATAACAGATGCGCCGAAAATGAAACAACGGCTTCTGATTTAGGCGGCAACTACACTATCAACTGTGATATTGTAGATTAAATTTTAAAAACAAAAGGCTATTGAATTTCAGTGGCCTTTTGTTTCTTTACATTAGGCAGCGGGCGTTTAATAATGTTATTATTTAGTTTGCGAAAACATAAAACTTTTACATGCATTTTGTGATAAAGATGATGTATATTTAAAGCCTATAAATACTTTACCCGACATAGACAATAAAGAACGCATTGAACAAATGATTCGTTCATTTTATACCTCGCTTTTAACCAACGAGCATATAAAACCTCTTTTTGCCAATACCGATTTTGAAAAACACATGCCCCACATGGTAGCATTTTGGAGCTTTGTGTTATTGGACGAAGCAGGTTATACCACCAATGTATTTGATAAACATGTAAACTTGGGTATTAAGCAAGAGCATTTTGCTATTTGGCTAGAACACTTTGAAAAAAATATGAATCTACAGTTTACCGGCCCAAAAGCCGAGCTTGCCATTCAACGGGCACGCGTAATTGCATATACTTTTGAGAATAAGTTAAAAGCGCTCGGAAAGTTAGATTAAGAGCTATTTTTTGAAAGTTATTTTACCAAACTCATAAGAAATCAAGCATTTCGTAACACAATGCATAAAAATTAAAGGGATATAATTATTTTAGACGAATGAAAGTTATCCAACTTTTACTTTTTGTAGTTTTCCTTTTCCCTAAATTATTTTATGGACAGATTAATTGTTTAGAAAAAGCAAAAAAAATAAATAAAGTTGATTCTGCTATTATTTTTTTAGAGAAATGTATAAATAAAAATGGAATTGTAAATGCGAAGTATGTTGATGAGAATTGCTATTTAGCAAATTTGTACGCCAAAAAAGGGCATAAGGCAAAAGCAGAAAGACTTCTTATAAATCTTCTTTCGTTAACAAGCCGGAATTCGAATAAAGAATTAACAGGCAAAGTGCATCAGCGCTTTGGTGGATTTTATAAACTAAGTGCAGATAACGCCTCTGCACTTTCTAATTATTTAGCTGCCACAAAAATTTTTCAAGAAGGCAAAAGCTATTCAAATTTAATTAGTGTATATACCGATATGGCTGAGTTGTATCGCAGTTTAGCAAATTACGATGAAGCGCGATACTATATTAAAAAGGGCTTTGAAATTTTTCGCAAAACTGGCGAAAAAGATGCATTGAAGTTGGCAAAACTGTATAACCGTTATGCAGCCATTGAAAATGAGCAGAATGAGATGGACTCTTCCATCTACTTTACAATGCTAGCCATTAAATTTGCAAAAGAAGCAGGAGACAAATACTCCGAAGCCACTTCCTTTAATGAATTGGGCTTCAGTTATAAAAACCTTAAAATGGTTGATACATCGTTTAATTGTTATCAAAGAGCAATTGATTTATGGGAATCTATAGGGGCAGAATCAGAGGAAATTCACGCCAAGTTTAACCAAACACAATTGTTGGCCCATAATAATTACCCTAACCGAAAAATAATCCCCTTATATAAAAATATTATTGATGAAGTTATTGCAAGAAAAATCGATTATCCACTCAATAGACTTTATGCTGAAATTAGCTGGGCTTATTTTTTTGTTGGGGATAGTTTAAATTGTTATCGATACAGGGCGGCATCTATAAATGAAACCATAAAAATAGAAAGGGCAAGATCAGAATCAGAAGTTAACGAGGTTAAGGAGAAATACGAAAATGAAAAGTATAAAAAAGAAATATCAAAAGTATCGGATAAACTTAATCGCTCAGAAAAGGAACTACTAAATAAAAAACAAGAAAACCTTTTCATTTACCTTTTTTTGATTTTATTAAGTGTTTTATTAGCCCTAATCGGCTACCTGCTTTATCGAATTTATAAGACGAACAAAGCGCTTCATGAAAAAAACTTAGAAAAGGATACGCTTGTACAAGAAATTCACCATCGCGTAAAAAATAATTTGCAGTTTGTAGAGTCGTTAATTAATCTTCAAATGAAATCAACTCAAAGTGATTCTGAAAAAAATACATTGAGCGATGTGTCGCGCAGAATAAAGTCGATGGGGCTTGTACACCAAATGCTCTATTCTAAAAATGATCTTTATGGAGTTGAGATAAAAACATATTTTTCGGAACTCATCAGTTCTTTAAACGAATTAGTAAACTCTCAAAAAAATACCAATACAATTTAACCTCTCTTGCCCCGAATTTAAATTTAAAACAACGGAAGCAATTGCTTTAGGCCTTATCACTTCCGAGTTAATATCTAATTCAATTAAATATGCATTTCAAAATGTTGGCAAACCGGTTATTTCGATTACCTTAACTTTACGAGAAGACAAAACGATTAGCTTTGTTATTAAAGATAATGGTGCTGGATTTTCAAAGCACGATATTTTAAGAGGTGGAAGCCTTGGAATGAGACTTATTGATATTTTTTCGAGGCAAATTAGAGGGGAGTATGAATTTGATAGCACCAATGGATTAACCTACACGTTAAAGTTTAAATATGAGCAATAGTATGGAAAGATTGAAAATACTTATTGTTGACGATGAGGTGCTAATTGCCGAAGACTTGAAAGACCTGTTAAGTGAATTTGGGTGTAAGCAAATAGAAATGGCGCATTCAAAAAACGAAGCGCTTGAAAGGATACAAGAATTTAAGCCTTTTCTTATACTTCTTGATATAAGAATGCAAAGCGAGTTAGAAGGTTTAGAGCTTGCTGATTTAATAAATGAAAAACATAAAACGGCGTTTATATTTATTACCGCTCATTCTGACGCTAAAATGATACAGAAAATAGTTAAAGCAAAACCATTTGCATACATAACTAAGCCGGTAAAAAAATCAGACCTTTTTGCTACAGTAAATTTATTTATTGAAATGCAAAAAGAAAATAGCTCGGCAGTAATTCATATAAAGAATGGGTATGATAATATTGTAATTGAACAAAAAAATATTTTATATATTCAGAGCGAAGGCAACTACATAAATATTTTTACAGATAATAAGAAAATTGTGAGTCGCCAAAGTTTAGAAAGCATACTTAGCTTACTTCCTGAAAATGAATTTGCAAGAGTTCACCGTTCCTATATTGTAAACATTAAACGCGTTGTTAAATTCTCTAAAAAGGAGGTACAAGTAGGACCATATAAAGTTCCAGTGTCTCGAAACAATGGCGATGGATTGGACTCCTACTTTTCTTAGTGTATAATTTATATCACCAATCTGATTTCGCATACAAAGTTTGGCATTTCAAACCATTTTTTAATAATTAGAAAACTCAAAGTGTAGTTTTGGGCTTAAATAATTAAACCGATAAATTACATGAAAAAAATCTACAAATTAGGAATGGCATTCGTTCTAGCCACAATGTTTAATTCGCAAATAAGCGCACAGGCTGGTGCAGCTTTAAATTTTGATCCAAGTGGCTCACCTGACAACGTGTTTTTACCAGCTGCTATTAGCACCAACTCTTTAGTGGGTAAAACTAAGGCAACAATTGAAGCGTGGGTAAGACCAACTTCATTAGCAGGTTTAGGTGTTATTGTAGGAAACTATTCTACACCAAGCAATCAATTGCAATTTTTATTAAGAAGAGACAACACTGGGTACTCATTTGGTGTTGGAACAGGCAATTCGGCAGCTTATAATGCGGTTACAACTGCTGCTAATACCGCTACAATTAATGTATGGCAGCATGTAGCTGGTGTATTTGACGGCACGGTTATTTCGGTATATATTAATGGAGTGTTTTCAGCCAGTGTAAATGCAACATCAAATTACACCTTTGCAGCAACCACTAATTCAATTATTATAGGAGCAAATGGAATAAATGAAAACTTTACTGGCAACATTGATGAAGTTAGACTTTGGAATACCAACAGATCAAAGTGTGAGATCAATACATTTATGAATTGCGAAATACCCACTAATGCTTCAAGCCTTGTTGCAAATTATCACTTCAATCAAGGAACAGCATCAGCGGCTAACGCTACCGTTACAACTTTAATGGATGCAACTACCAATGGTTTTAACGGAACATTAAATACTTTCGCATTAACAGGCGCTATTTCTAACTGGATAACGCCAGGTGGTGTTGTTTCAAACTTTACCACTACTTTAGCCCCCCCATCATTAACAGTTACAGCTAACCAATCACTTTCTACCTGTACAGGCAATACAATTATTTTAACTGCATCGGGAGCTAGTACATATACTTGGACTGGTGGAGTTTCAAATGCAGTTGCTTTTACTGCAACAGCAAGTACATCATACGCAGTAGTTGGTACTGCAGTTAATGGCTGTACTGCAAACTCTGTTGCTAATTTAACAACTTCTATTTGTCTAGGCGCAGCTTTAAACTTTGATGGTGGATCTGATAAACTTAATTTACCTCTTTCGATTTCAACTAATAGTTTAGTTGGACTTAACCAAATATGCGTTGAAGCTTGGGCTAAGCCAACAACAAATGCTGGTTTAGGAATTGTATTCGGAAATTATGCTCCCGCCAACCAATTGCAGTTTATGATAAGAAGAGATGCAACTACTTGGACATTTTGGGTTGGGCCAGGTAATGTTAATAATAGTTATACTGCGGTAACTTCAGCTGCGAATACAGCTACACTTAATACATGGCAGCATTTAGCTGGTGTTTTTAATGGCACAGTAATGACGCTTTATATTAATGGCGTACCAGCAGCATCTGTGGCTACAAGCAACACTTTTGCCGTAAACACTAATACCACATATATTGGAGGAATCGGAGCGGAGTTTTTTACAGGCGACATTGATGAAGTTAGACTTTGGACCGTTGCCAGAACAAGATGTCAGATTAACACATTTATGAATTGTGAAATTCCTTCTAGCGCACCCAACTTAATAGCAAACTACCATTTTAATCAAGGGATTGCATTTAGTCCAAACGCAACAGTTACAGCTTTAACAGACGCAACTTCTAATGCATTAACGGGAACCTTAACTACTTTTGCATTAACTGGAATAACTTCCAACTGGGTTTCTTCTGGTGGCGTAGTATCAGGATTTACAACAGCGGTTGTTGCTCCTGGCTATACAAATTCAGCTTTAGCAATTTGTGCTAGCGGAACCGTTGTTTTAGGAAGTGTTGGCGCAACAACATATACCTGGTTACCTAGCATTACAAATGCAGCACCTTTTACTCCAACAGCAAGCGCAAGTTACACTTATGCAGGAACAAACTCAGTAACTACTTGTTCAAATGTTGCCGTTGCAATGGTTACGGTTAATCCAAACCCAACAGTTACTGCTGTATCATCAGAAACTAACTTTATTTGTATCGGACAATCAGCTACACTAACAGCAAGTGGCGCCACAAACTATACATTTAACCCAGGTGGCGCAGGCAATAACATTTCTATTTCACCAACAGTAACTACTACGTATACCGTAACAGGTGCTGATGGTAATGGGTGTAGTAATATGGCCACCGTTACACAAAGTGTTAACGCCTGTACTGGTATTAACCAATTATCAAGCAAGGTAAACAGTATAATTATTTACCCAAATCCTTTCAATGATAAAATCAGTATTCGATCTGATGTTAATGGTAAAGTTGCAGTTTATAATATGTTAGGCCTTATGGTAAAAGAAACCGTAAAAGCGAACGATAAAATTGAAATTTCACTTGAAGGCCAATCAGCAGGAGTTTATTTTGTTAGATTAGGAAATGAAGTAATAAAAGTTATTAAAGAATAATTTAAAAAATCGATACAATAAAAAGGCTGCCCTAATAAGGCGGCCTTTTTTGTTTATCGTCATTAAAACGCCTTTGTTAATAATAGGTAGTCCTTTAACAAATCTTGTTTTTGGCTTTTAGATACATTTGAGCATGAGAATATTTAAAACAGGAATTACAGTTTTATCAGTTTACTTAGTTTTACAAGGTTGTGTTGCGCATCGCATACACGATGAAGTAAAAGCCAATTTAGAAAGCTGCAAAACAGAATTAGCAGAGAACAAAAAAGCAAAAATTGATGCGGAAACCAAACTCAATGAATTAAAAGAGCAATGCGCAAAAGACCAAAAAGCACTGGATGGTTTGAAGCGTGATACCTCAATAATTGGAAGTAATTACCGAAACCTTACTCAAAAATATGACAAGCTGGATGTGTTAAATAACCAGTTAATGGACCGCTTAAATAAGCTTTTAGTTATGGGCGAAAAGGACAATGCTAAGCTTAGCGGAGACCTTCAAATGACCCAAGAGCAACTCCTAAAAAAACAAGATGAGCTCAAATTATTGGAAGCAAAACTCATTATTCAGAAGAAAGAATTGGATGAGTTAGCAAGCCAACTAAAGGCAAGAGAAGCACGCGTAAACGAACTCGAAAGCATATTAAAGCAAAAAGATGCAGCAGCAGCCGATCTTAAAAAGAAACTTCAAGATGCACTATTAGGGTTTGAAGGAAAGGGGCTAACCATTACTCAAAAGAACGGAAAGATCTATGTAAGTATGGACGAGAGTTTACTTTTTGCCAGTGGAAAAACTAATGTTCAACCAAAAGGGATCGAGGCACTAAAAAACGTTGCAAAGGTGCTTGAACAAAACGCCGATATTAATGTATTGGTAGAAGGCCATACAGATGATGTGCCAATGAATGGTGCAGGCGAAATAAAAGATAATTGGGACCTCAGCGTAATGCGCGCCACTTCGGTAACAAAAATAATGCTCACTAGTGCTAAAATAGATTCGAAGCGAATTACAGCAGCAGGGCGAGGAGAGTTCTTCCCTTTAGATTCCGCAAAAACACCAGAGGCAAGAAAGAAGAATAGAAGAACGGAGATCATTTTAACACCTAAGTTAGATGAGCTTTTAAAGGTATTAGGCGACAATTAAAAACAAAGTAAATGGGAATCGTTTCAGAGTTTAAATCGTTTGTAATGAGAGGCAACGTAGTTGACCTTGCTATTGGAGTTATTATTGGAGGTGCTTTTGGGGCCATTGTGAATTCACTAGTAGCAGACATCATAACGCCAATCATATTGCAGCCGGCATTAAATGCGGCAGGGGCAGCAGATCTTGCCTCATGGAAACCGGGAGGAATGCTTCTAGGAAAGTTCATCTCTTCGGTAATTTCCTTTATAGTTATAGCCTTTGTATTGTTTTTAATTGTAAAAGCAATGAACGCAGCAAAAAAGAAAGAAGAAGCCAAGGCGGTAGTCGCTCCTGAGCCATCAACTCATGAAAAACTCCTCATGGAGATCCGAGATGCCTTACTAAAAAAGTAAACTCACTGAGTAAAATTGAATTTACCCAAGAGAAATTGAAATTATACTTCTGTAAGCCTTTCAGGTAAAGGATTACAGCCAATTTACCCAATAGGTAAAGTATTTTTTTACAAAAAATGCAACAACCCACCTAGCCTTAACTATAAATTTACTTTGAAGGCCACCTTAAAATGGCACAAAGCGGCATGCACCTATTTATTTGATTAAATATCAACTATTTAACCTAATTAAACAGCACTTAAACGATACTTAGTGAGTGATTAAATAACTTCATTTCAAGAGTTAAGCAAAAGCCAGGTTTATTAAATTTCGGTTAAACGCAACCTTCTTTAAGTAATTTCAGTTAAAGAGTTGTATTCCAACATAATTTTCATAATTTTGCCAAACTTATCAACAACTAATTAACTTTTCTATGAAAAAACTTAGCGCCGAGGAGTTTTCCCAACTTTCAGTAAAGGGAAAAGGCCGCAGTTCTGCAGTATTTAATTCATTGATCAATTTACAAGAAGGCGAAGGCCTATTGATAGAGCAAAAAGACTGGACCCGCAAGGCCGCGCCCAGTGCGCTTGTACGCTATATTGAAAAAAAGTATCAAATGAAATTTTCATTTGGTGCTTTGGAAAATGGCTCCGGCTGGGCAGTTCAGCGCCTTAACGAAGTGAAAAAAGAGATCAAGAAGGCAGAAAAGGCCCAAGTAGACCAACCTAAAATGAATACCGAGCGCCTTGAAATGAAATCAGAGTTAACGCTATTCTATCTTGGTAGAATATCCATGAACAAAATAGAGCGCATTGAAGACACGATAAAGGCATCGATGATACATTTCTGGAAGTCCGACAAGAAACTGCTTCAGGAGCTCTTCTATGAGATAATAGATGGTCTTTCGCAGCAAGGACATATTATTATTGAAGGAGATAAAACTTATTTGCCACTCAAAAAGACTTTATAGAATTAAAAATCATAAAAAACCCCAACTGTAACAGTAGGTTTTTTTGTTTAGTTATTCCCTAACAAGACGTCGCTCCTTCGGAGCTACTATTTTGGACTCACACCAATGGGTTCTGCGTTTTCAGAAGAAGAGGAGCGGTTTGATTTTAAATGAAAAAAAGAGGCATTTAATTTCTTCAAAAACGATTTCCAATAAGAGTTAATTGTATTTGATAGTCCCGGCAGGGACGACATTTTGGTAGAAAATTATTTATTTTGATGTTAAAGCCCCAGAGGGGCGACATAATTACGCATAAAAAAACCCCGGTTTTGCCGGGGTTTTTGTTTAGTTATTTACAAGGAGTTTAAATCCCTTTCCGTGAATATTAATGATCTCCACTTTACTATCATCTCTTAGGTATTTACGAAGTTTTGCAATGTAAACATCCATACTTCTACCGTTAAAATAATTATCATCCTGCCAAATAGATTTTAAAGCAAAACTGCGGTCAAGCACATCGTTCTTGTGAACGCAAAGCAAGCGTAATAACTGACTTTCTTTTGTAGTTAACTTTTGCTCGTTAACCCCTATTTGTAATAATTGTTTTTCGGAATTGAAGTTATAATTACCCACCTTAAAGTTTACCTCATCGCTATCCGTTGAACGCGATTTGCTGCTTCTTCTTAAAACAGCATTAACACGTGCCAATAATTCTTCCATGCTAAACGGTTTTGTGATATAATCATCAGCGCCGGCATTAAAGCCCTCAATAGTATCTTCCTTCATACTTTTAGCTGTTAAAAAGATAATTGGGGTATGCTTATCGCTTAAGCGAATATCTTTCGCTAAACTTAATCCATCTTTAATTGGCATCATTACGTCAAGCAACAACAGATCATACGTTCCTTTGAAAAAGAACTCCGAACCCTTTTGGCCATCTTCCGCAAGTTTTGTTTCAAAACCCTTGGCATCCAAATATTCTTGCAATAAGGGTCCTAAACTTGGGTCATCTTCTACAAGCAATATCTTAGTTTTAACATTTTCCATTTTTCCTGTTTGTTAAATATTAATTAAAGATATGCAGAAAATGTGCCAAATTTTAACATTTAACAAATATTTTCAATTGACTTACTGAGCAGGGCTTATTCGCGGTCGAACGGTATGGTAATAATAAAGGTGCTGCCTTTTGCAACCTCACTTTGCACTTCAACTGTGCCACCATGCTTTTCAACTACTGCCAAAACGTACGAAAGTCCCAAACCAAACCCCTTCACATTATGAACGTTTCCGGTGGGGACCCTATAAAACTTATCGAAGATCTTGCGTTGGTTTTCTTTACTAATGCCTATGCCATTATCCTTAACCGATACTTTAATAGCTTTTTCCGTGTTTTCGGTTTTAACACCAATTTCGGGAACGCCTTGGGTATACTTAATAGCATTATCAATAAGGTTAAATACAATATTGGTCAAATGCACCTTATCGGCTAGTATTTTATACTTCTGGGCTAAAAGTGAGGTATTAATTATTCCGCCTCTTTGGCTAATGAGCAATTGGGTATTATTAATGGCATTATTAATAATCTCATGGATATCAATCTCGGTTAGCTTTAATTTAAATTCACCTTTATCCAATATAGAGGTCTGAAGGATGCTTTCTACTAAAACACTTAAACGCTTGTTCTCGTCCCTTATCATTTTTAAATAACGGGTTTGCTTATCGGGGGTTTGGCTAATGCTAGAATCGCTTAGCATTTCACTTGCCAAAGAAATAGTACTTATAGGCGTTTTGAACTCGTGGGTCATATTGCTTATAAAGTCGTTCTTAATAGTAGAAAGTTTCTTTTGCTTAAGATTGGAGGCAAGAATTATATAGAAAGAAAACAGAAAAATGAGCATTACGAGTACAGACATGATCAAAAGAGGATAGATGTCTTTGAATATATCCTTTTTTTGATTGGGGAAATTAACCATCAGGTAATTTTGATCGGTAAAACTATTGTTGGGTGAAAGCGATATTTTGTAAAGGCCCATAGAATCGGTATCCATTTCGGCAAATTGTAATTTGGAAGCACTAGTACTTCCCGGAAAAAGATCGGTAACATAAAATCTATAATTTGCATTGATCCCCTTATGGTTCAACTCTAATTTTAATAGCGAATCAATGGCAATGGTATCAATCCTCTGCTTATAGTTATTATAAGCGTCAAAGGATTCCTCTGATTTAAAAAAATCGGCCCCAAGTTTTGATGCATTTTTAAGATCATTGAACTCGGCGGTAAGATCAGTTTTGGAAAGCTTTGTTTTATTTAAGAACTCGGCGAAATAAGGGTTAGAGTTGTCCAATTTACCAACAGAATCTCGCGCAATATCTCTCGACACAAACCGGGTGATCTTATGCCCATTACTATCAATGGTGAGCTCTTGGATAAAACGAAAATTTCTGCTGCCATCGTTCATCCCCTTTACCTGTTTTTTTATGCGAACGCTTTTATAACTTAAGTTTGGATCAAGACGCTCAAGAGTTTGTTTGGTGAGGTTTAATGCCTCGTTCACTTTTTGTTCAAACACCTCTTCTTTTACCTTAAAATCACTTTTAATCCAAAAGATCTGAATGATGATCAGTGTAGCCATAGCTACCGAGAACAGAATAGTGATAAGGATAAGATGCTTACGCGTCATTTACCTTCAAAGGTAATAGATTAAATGTGTTGGCTTAACTAAAAATTCTTAAAATGATGAGGTGATCTTGCCTCTGAGTCTGCTCACAGCCTCATCAGCAGGAGCAATAGTTTCGTATGCATATTTAAGATCCTTATCAGCGATAACATCGCTCATGATACCGGAAATGGTGGTCATATCATTCAACACAAATTGCGCCTCTTTGCTTAAGTTGGCTTGACCTAGTAGAACAATGATATTATCCAATGTTTCTTTATGACGAATGATCGCTTTTACTATACCTTCCGATGGTGTATTTTTAGCAATTTGACATGAGGTATAAAAACCTTCAATCCAAACACCGGCAATAATAAGTGCTGATGTAGCAGGCCGATTGTTTTGTTTTAAGAGCTCGTCAGCTTGCCTAAACGCCATGGTAATTATTTGCAAAGTAGAGTCTTTATTATCGCGCTGAGAATCCATGCGATCGAACATACTTTGATCGAATGCTTTGTTTACACCAAGCTTTTGCGACAAAGAGTTCACGCATTTTAAGAAAAGAATACTTTCTTGAGTTTGATCAAAAACCCCGGCTACGCTAAGGTCAGATCCGTAAACCCCAAGATTTAATGCAATGTATAATTCAGTATTGTAGTTTTTTACATTACTCGGCTCGTTAAGTATTTGTGTATCGTATTCGAGTTTGTTTTCCGCAACCAATTTTAAGATCTCGCCTCTATCAGGTAAAGAATTAAATACATGTTCGGCTGTTTTTTTGGTCTTTTCAACCGCAAGGGCAACTTTTGCACTATCAACAGCCTCTTCAACATGCAAAGTATCATCTTGTTTCTCGGCATTTTTGCAGAAGGAAAGTCCAAAAAGAAGAGCTAGGACGAGTATGGTGTTTAAGTGATGCCTCATAAAAGGTTGTTAAACAAAGGTAATCAATTTTTTACTTTTTCACGCCTTTGTCGTAGTTTATTCGGCTAATTTCTTTCCCGCTTTTGTCGTAAAAAATCCACTCTCCGTGGGGAACGCTCTGAACTTTGCCTTTTCGGGAGTCTTTTATGATGGTATAATTGGTCTTGCTTTGAAGTTTCGAATTTGTGTAATAACTTAAACTGCTTCCGCTTAATTTTCCTTCATCAAAGTGTTGAATTTTATTTATTCCCCCTGTTTCGTAAAAATATTTCCATTCCCCATTTTGATGGCCTTTACGGTATTTTCCCTTGGTATCTACAAAGCTCCCTTTTTCAAACCATTGTGTATAAGAGCCATGTTTGATAGCATTTACATAACTACATTCTTCACGCGGTGTACCATTTTCATACCAATACATCCACTTACCGTTCTTTTTCCCTTTGCTATTGTATTTTCCGTTGTAATTTAATTTCTCATTGGCGTACCATCCTGTCCATTCGCCTGTAATTGCTCCAGCCGTAAAACTTCCTTGATCTTTTTTTAAACCATTATCCCACCAACTGGTCCATAAACCCTCTTCTTTTCCTTTCACATAATTTCCTTCTTGTAGTTTGGTTCCATTCTCGAACCAAGTTGTCCATGTACTATCTTTCACATCATTAGTATAGTTTCCTCTTCGCCATTGTTGCCCGCCTTTATAATAATACCACCATGTTCCGGTTTTCTTATCATTTAAATAATCCCCTTCATTTTCAACTTTGCCGTTATTGTAATAATAGGTCCACTTACCTTCACGTAAATTATCAGTAAAGCTTCCAATCATTTCAGGTTTTCCTTCGGACGAATTAAATTTCCACACACCGTTTTTTTTGTTGTTTACAAAGTTCCCTTCACTTTTTAGTTTATGATTTGCATAATAACTCGAATAATAACCATTTAAAACACCATTTTCATAAATGGCTTCGTAATCTAACTCTCCATTGGGATGAAAAAAACGCCACTGCCCATCTTGCGAACCGCCTTTGTATTTTCCCATGGCTTTTATAACACCATTATCATACGTTGCTGTTAAGCTTCCATTACCTACGCTTACCAATTGATTTCCTTTAGAATCCCAAAGGTTGTAGAGGTACATTACGCTATCTTTATATTCTTTATCGCATTTAGGAGTGTTATTAGGATATACTTCGGTCCAATGTCCGCAGGGTTTACCTTTACAATAATCTTCTGTGCCGCGCATTTTGCCATCTTTATAATATAAAAAAACGCGACCCTCTTTTTTATCCCCTTCAAACATGCCATTGCTTTCCATTTGGCCATTATCAAAGTAATAGGTCCACGCACCTTCTTTTTTACCATTCACAAAATTCTCAACGCTTTTTTTCTTACCATTTTCGTAAAATGCTACCCAGGTGCTATCAGGAAAGTCGTTGGTAAATTTACTGACCTGCGCCAATTGCCCGTTTTTGTAACGATAGGTATTTGTTCCCCATTTTTTCCCGCGCACATATCGCTCTATGGCTTTTAGATCACCGTCTTCGTAATATAAGCACCAAGTACTGTCTTCTTTACCGTAATTGTAAAATCCTTTGCGGTTTAATTTTCCGTTTTTGTAATATTCGTAAAAAGCACCATGAGGCATGCCTTTATAAAAATCGGTTTCGGATTTCAGTTGAGTTTGTTCGTTATCGTAATACTCCTTTTTTAACTGGGAGTATCCAACAGAGCAAATAAAAACAAGTACAAGAATGAGTGACCTTTGCATGCCTTAAAAATAAAATACATAACTGCGCCAAAGCTGTTTGGTTACAAATGTTGTGAACAAACAATAGTTATTTAACGTAGGGCCTTAAGAAGAATTATTTGGGCGTGCCCCCGCTGCTGCAATTACCCATGCGGGGTCGGGCTTTTCGCTGCAATCTTTTCGCCTTTCCTTTTTACTAAAAATCACATGGGCACGGAAAGGCAAAAAGGATTTGCGCTACAATCCCTCACGCGGCTTTAGATAGAGTGAAGAAAAAAAAAGGAACCACAAGGCTCCCTTTTTCATTTCAAGTGCATCTGCGAATTAATTATTTTTAAAAAAATCATCATAACTCACTTCTTTGGTGTTTAATGAGCAGGTTGATTTTATTAATTCAAGCACTTTACGCGTATACATATTCTCGTAAATTTTTTGTGCTTCTTTTTCTTTGCTTAACAAGCTTGCTGCAATTTTAGTTATCTCTTCATCGTTTGCTTGTTGTCCGTATTTTGCATACTCTGAACGAATATATCCTTTTGCCTCTTCGGTAGCTTCTTCGTTGCCAACGGTAATGCTATTATCTTTAATGATCCTGTTCTCGATCAACTTCCATTGCATCGATTTAGCGTACATTGGATATTCTTTCTCTAATTGCTCTTCGCTCATTGGCTTTTCGTTAACGGCCAATAACCAACGTTTTAAAAACGCATCGGGTAAACCAATTCCTAATTTATCAACTAATGTTTTTTCAATTTCTGCTTGTAAAAATTTATCGGCATCCACCTGAAACATTAATCCTAATTCGTGTTTTACCTTGGTGCGAAATTCTTCTTCAGAATTTACAATACCCGGACCATATATCTTATCAAATAATTCCTGATCTAAAGCGGCATCATCTAAACGCGCAATGTTTTTTACAGTTAACTGTAAGTTTGCATTAAATGTTTCTGCTGTATCTTTATCAATGCCAAGCGACACACTTTTATCTAAACCGGTTTCGTAAAGATCATTTACGCTTAATACGATCTTATCTTCTTTTTTAACGCCAATTAATTTTGCTTTTCCGGCTTCGTTCTTTAAACGATCCAACCCTACGCTTGTGCTTTTGTAAACACCACCAGCTTTTATAGCGCCCGTTTCATCTAATTCGTTTATGTCAACAAATACCACATCTTTATCACCGGCAACTTCAGGGTTTATTGGTTTACCGTAATTACGACGAACGTCTTTAATGTATTTTTCAACTAACTCATCATCGATCTTTACAGTTTTATAATTGAAACTTATTTTAGTATCCAACTTCACGTCAAATTGTGGAGCTAAACCAATTTCGTAAGTGAATGCAAAATTTGTTTGCTTCTCAAAATCAACCGGAGCATCTTGCTTTGGCATTGGATTTCCTAAGATCTCGATCTTATTTTCTTCAATGAATTTATGAATAGATTCATTCAATAATTTATTGATCTCATCCACCATGATTTGAGTACCATATTGTTTTTTGATCATTCCTTCAGGAACTTTACCAGGACGAAACCCAGGCATTGAAGCCTGTTTTTGAACTTTCTTAATTCCTTCTTTAATTTTCGATTCGTAATCTGCCGGGCCAACTTGAATAGTTATTTCAGCATTTAAGTTATCGATCTCTTTCTTGGTGATATTCATCATTTTGATTTTAATTGGGCAGCAAAAATAGGTATTTTTTTACAGATGCCCTCCCCAAAAAGCGATAAAAAAAGCCCTGAGGCTTACGCTCAGGGCTTAAATTCGTTAAAACACCTTGTTAGTCGTCGGTTGGCTCCGGTGCCTGTATAGGTTTGGCTCGTTTAGATTTCATGCTGGCTGGCCAAAGTACATTAATGATCTCGTTGTGCACGGTAAGCATTGATTTACTGATGCCACCTACAATATTTACATTTTCGTTAGATTTATTTTTCCAAGTCCGCTTTACTTCTTCGTAAGTGCCATCACTTAAAAGGGTATAACATTTGATCATTTTTCCCTTTAAAACTTCGGCTTTGCCGCTATTGCAAGTGGCTTTACCACCCATTCTGCTGCTAATGATCACATCGGTATAAACACCATCTTTAATTTCTTCAGCACCGCGCTCTTCAAATTTAACAGCCCATTTGTTATAACAATTCAACTCTATTTTTTCTTCCTTTTGTGCTATTGCCACGTTTAAAGTAAGGGCAAAGAAGAGGGCGAACATCGATTTTGTTTTCATAGTATTGTTCTGTTTTATAAATTGGAGAAATAAACAGAGTTTAAATATAGAAAAAAACTATTATATCACATAAAAACAGAGAAAAGAAGGTTTTTGTTAAATCTAAACTCTTACACCTATAACGCAAACATCGTCAACTTGGTCAAGGCTTCCTTTCCAGGCACTAAAAGTGTTTTCGATCACCATTTTCTGTTCAGTCATGCTTTTTTCGCTGTTGGCAAGTAACAATTCCTCTAATTGTTTGTATTTGAATTTTTTCCCTAATGGTCCGCCAAACTGATCGGCATAACCGTCGGTAAATGTATAAATGATATCCCCTTTTTTTAGTTCTATCTCATTAAATGTAAAAGACAAATTATCGTTGTGTCCTTTTCCAACCGATAATTTGTCGGCTTTACAAATAAGTAACTCATTATTTCGGCAGACATAGAACGAATTATTAGCTGCAGAGAACTGTAGCTTCATTTTTTTAAGTTCAAGCTTGCAAAGTACAGCATCCATTCCATCTTTACTTTCATCGGTAGAACCATATGGGTTTAATACAGAGATGATCTCTGTTTTCACATTATTAAGGATCTTGTCAGGGGCATAAATACGTTTTTCGACGATGGTCTCGCTAAGCTTACTGATATTTAATAGACTCATAAATGCTCCCGGCACACCATGCCCGGTGCAATCGGCGGTGATGTAAACAAAACCCTCAGGAGTATTTGTGGCCCAATAAAAATCGCCACTCACCACATCTTTGGGTTTAAAAAACACAAAGTGTTCAGGAAAGTTAGTATCCAATAAATTATCGCTTGCCAATAACGCATACTGGATCCGCTTAGCGTAACGGATGCTATCCAATATTTCTTTTTGTTTTTCTTCAATAAGATGCTTTTGTTTTTCGGCTTCGGTTCTTTGCTGGTCAATAATAATATTTTGTTTTTTGATCAATCTAAATCGCGTAAAAATAAAATAGGAAAATCCGCACAAAACTAGCAAGCCAATTATAAGAGCATAACGCGCAGTTCTTTCTTTATCCAAACGCACATTCACCACCTCAACCTCAGCAAGATTTACTTTTTCCTGTTCGGCAAATTTTACGCTGTCGGCTACCGCCCTCTTATCATAATCGTGTTTTAGTTCAAGTTTTACAAGATCACGGCTTCGGTTGATCTTTTCGAGCGAATCACTCAATTTGTCTTTTAACGATTGGGCATAATACGCAGCTTTAAAATTTCCGATCTCTCGGTAAGCATCTGCTAAAAGTCCATTTGCAAATTCAGCATTTCCCATACCTTCCGGATCAGTTTTAAGAGATTCCTCGCAAAAAGTTATCGCTTCATTATATCTCTTTAGGCGAATCAAACTAAAAGCCATGTTAGAACACCCATTTGCAATAGAGGATCTATAATTTATTTTTTTGGAGACCTCAATACATTTTTTTAAGTAATGCATGGCCGAATCATACTTTTTGAGTTCGTTGTAAAGCGAACCAAGATTGCTGTAAGAGTTACTTAAGTCGTGAAGATTTTCGCTATTGATATTTGTTTCAATGGCCAGTCGGTAATGTTGTTCAGACAAATCGTATTCTTTACGACTTTTATACACCATCCCCAAGCCAGCATAAGCTGTACCAAGCGAAACATTGTTTTTTGAGAGCTTTGATATACGAACACTTTTTTGCGCCGCTTCGAGCGCCTTATCAAGCTCTCCAAGGTCTTTGTAAATAACGGCAATGTTATAGTAGTTGTTTTGTACGCTGCTATAATCTTTCATTCGCTCTTTGAGCTCAATGCTTTTAAGATTATAATCAAGCGCTTTGGGACCGTCGCCCAGGTCCATGTATACAACACCAATATTTCCTATGGCAATTCCAATATCTTTTTCGCTTTTTAATTTTGTAGCCAGATCAAAACTTTCATTATGATATTTAAGACCTAGTTTGTAATTACCAATATTAGTATAACAAATAGCAAGCCTTCTATAGGCCACAATAAGCTTATAGAGACAATTATTTTTTTGAGCAATAGTTATAGCAATGTGGCCATACTTTATACCCGAATCAGGAACGTTATTAGCATAGATGGGCCAAATAAGATCATTAAGCGCCTGAAGTTTTATAGTATCGTGAGCCGAGCTAAAATAAATAGTGCGTAGCGAATCAATTTTTCTGCTTTGAGAAAATGTTTGTTCTGTTAAAAACAGTAATGCAAAGAGGGAGTAGATATAAAATCCTTTTTTCAAAGTAATTAAAAGTACCAATTATTTACGAGTATGGTATTTAATATTTCATACTAAAAAGTAGAGCTAAACCTATCTATTTTCGTAATTGCTACAATTTATGGCAACACTTTGCTGGTTTCTGTAGTTACTTTACAAGTTCAAATTAAAGAAATATGCTCATAAAAACATTTGGATACACAGTACAAGGCATAAGCGCAACCCAAGTAACCGTTGAGGTGAACGTAACGCAAGGAATAAATTTTTACTTGGTTGGTTTGGCCGATAGCGCTATTAAAGAAAGTCAACAACGCATTAATGCCGCATTAAGAAATACAGGATTTAAAATGCCTGGTAAACAAATTACCGTTAATATGGCTCCGGCAGATATTCGTAAAGAGGGATCGGCCTATGACCTTACAATTGCCTTAGGAATTTTGTCGGCATCCGAACAAATTATGGTTGAGCGAATGCAAGACTATGTGATCATGGGAGAGTTAGCGCTTGATGGAGAAATAAGGCCACTGCGCGGGGCTTTGCCAATTGCAGCAAAAGCAAAACAAGACGGGTTTAAGGGAATTATTTTGCCCGAACAAAATGCTATGGAAGCAGCGGTAGTTGCCGGCCTTGATGTGTACGCTGCCAAAAGCATTAGCGAGGTGATCGCTTTTTTTAGTGGAGATGAAAACGCGCTGCGAAAAATGGAGATTAATATCAACGAAACGTTTTCAAATGAATTAACCAATGTAGATTTTGATTTTGCCGATGTAAAAGGACAAGAAAGCATTAAACGTTCTATGGAAATTGCAGCAGCGGGAGGACATAATATAATTTTGATTGGTCCACCCGGCGCCGGAAAAACCATGTTAAGTAAACGTTTGCCATCTATTTTACCTCCGCTTACATTGGATGAAGCACTTGAATCAACAAAGATCCATAGTGTTGCAGGCAAAACCTATAAAGGGCATGTTGGTTTATTAACGCAAAGGCCCTTTAGAAATCCGCATCATACCATTAGCGATGTGGCCCTGGTTGGTGGAGGTAATAATCCTCAGCCCGGCGAAATTTCGCTAGCACACAATGGCGTTTTATTTTTAGATGAACTTCCTGAATTTAAACGCACCGTTTTGGAAGTGATGCGCCAGCCACTCGAAGACCGAATTGTAAGTATTAGTCGCGCAAAATTTAGCGTAGAGTATCCTGCAAGTTTTATGTTGGTGGCAAGCATGAATCCGTGTCCTTGTGGTTATTATAACCATCCTGAAAAAGAATGTGTTTGTTCATCAGGCGTGGTGCAAAAATACCTCAATCGCATTTCGGGGCCTTTGCTCGATCGTATTGATCTACATGTGGAAGTTACTCCTGTATCATTTGGAGAATTAAGCAACAAGCAAACCAGCGAATCGAGCGCCAGTATTCGAAAACGGGTGATAAAAGCGCGCGCTATTCAAACGCAACGCTATAATACCAACGAAGGCATTTATTGTAATGCACAAATGCGAACTAAAGAACTAAAATTATATTGCGAGTTGAACGAGGCCGGAAATTCATTATTAAAGAACGCCATGGATCGATTGGGGCTTTCGGCACGCGCTTATGATAGGATCCTTAAAGTAGGCCGTACAATTGCCGATATGGATGGTTGCGAGAACATTGAAGCGCAACATATTGCCGAAGCCATACAGTTTAGAAGTTTAGATAGAGAAAATTGGGCAGCGTAAGAAAAAAGTTTTAACTTTAATTACTAACGAATATGATCCTTTGAAGCGCGTAAAGATATATCTACTTGTTTTTTTATTGAGTATTGGTAATACTTTCTCGCAAGTGGATCATATAAAATTCTTAAAAGAATTCAAAGCCGCCGATCGTAAAGGCAAAGTAAAACTTGTTGCGAGTGTTGATTTTTGCAATTTAAAAGACATCTATCCCCAATTAAAAGATACGCTTGATCTTATCCGAAGAAAAATCTTTACTAACTCTTCCAGCAAAGAAGCAAAATTCCTGTTTGATAAAATTGATGTGAGCATGTACGTGTGTAACAAGCAATTTTCTAAAGCTGCTATTTTAGTGGAGAGTAGCTTAAGTTCGCATGTGCGTGATATTTACGATTCGCTGTATTGTTATATTCAATTGAAAGAAGCGTTCATTAACCTCAATAATTTAAATAAGGCCATTGAAGCAAACACCATGTACGATAAGTTGGCTACTCGCTCCAAGGAAAAAAAGTATTTGAACCAAATCACAAAAAAAAGTAGGATCTACGACGCATTTGGTTTGAACCGACAGGCGGTTATTGAAAAACGAAGAGAGTTCATAGAAGAATACCCTTTAAGGAAACACGATACAGACTTTGTGGCGGGGTACTTAAATGATGTGGGCGTTTATTTTAATCGCATGAAAATGTCGGATAGCGCTATTCCTTATTTTGTAAGAGCCACCGAGCTTATCACAAAAAAGCTATCATACTCACCCAACAAACCAAATTATCAATTTTTTAAAGGATTGATAGAGGGAAATATGGCATTTGCATACACCAATAAAGGCGAATACAAAAAAGCACTCCCGTATTTGAAAACAGATATTTATTATAGCAAACGTGTGAATGATATGGAAAGTGCTTTCAATAGCAGCATTCTTTTATCAAGGTGTTATATAAAATTACAGCAATTGCATTTTGCTCAACAATATGCCGACAGCGCCGAGCAAATTAGCTTAGCATATACACAGCCGCGCATCCAATTAAAATTATTGTATTTACAGGGCGAATTGATGGACGCGTTAGGAAATGCATCGCAAGCTGTGAATAAATTTAAAGCGTATATGAGTTTGAAAGATTCGATAAGTAACCGCGACAAAGAACTTCAATTGATCAATCAGCAAGTGGCATTAGACATTCAGAAAAAGGAGTTAGAATTATCTGAGAAAAGTGAGCTCATTAAAAATTCGTTGATAAACGAAGGCAAACAAAAAGTGTTCAGGGCCTACCTAATGGCAGGTCTTATCATCACAATAATTTTGATTGGCTTTTTGTTTTATACTAATAATAACAGTAAAAGACGTGAGGAAGAGTTGGAAATCAAGAATCAGCAGATCCAGATCCAGAACAAACAGATAGAAACTTCGTTGAACGAAAAAGAATTATTATTGCGTGAGATCCACCACCGCGTAAAAAATAATCTGCAGATCATCAACAGCGTTATTAATTTGCAATCAGATAAAACACAAAACGTTGAATTAAACGAAGTGCTTTCGGAATTAAAAGGAAGAATTTCATCCATTGCATTAACACACCAAATGCTGTATCAAAGAGGAACAAGCAGTAGCGTTGTACTCTGTGAATATCTTCAAAATCTTATTGCCCAGATCTATACAAGTTACGAGAATGAGCATATAAAAGTGAACTTTAATTGCAACAATAAGGAATTCATTATTAATATTGATACCGCAATTCCTCTTGGGCTTTTGGTGAACGAGATCATGACTAACGCTTTTAAACATGCGTTCAAAAAAACTCATGCCTTGCCGGCGGGCAAGAAAGAGGGCATTATCCAAGTTGATGCGAATGTTTCATTAAAACAAGTGGAGCTTACTATTAAAGATAATGGGGTAGGACTTCCTGATAATTATAATGATATGATGAACAAGCCTTCAAGCTTAGGCTTTGAGCTTATTGCCATTTTAGTAGAGCAAATAGACGCGAAACTGGAGATAAAAAACAATGACGGCGCTTGTTTTGTGTTGAATTTTAAAGCTTAGAGTATCCTCTTTAAATTAATATCGGCCGGCACTCTAAAGATCATAGGGAATTTCTCAACCTTAACCGAACTCGTATCCAAACCAAAAGCCCTTGATTCGCTCAAGCTGAAATTCTTTAATAAGAAATAAAAATTCAAAATTAGTTTTTGGAAGAATGGTAATTCATTGTCGTACGATAAATATTTCTCGATCACCACAAATTTAAAGTCGCCAATGATGTTATTCTTATTTAGCGATTCGTAACGGCTGGTGATATCAACTTCTTTATTGCTTACAAGATCCTCAACAACTTTGCGGAACATTAAGTTCACGCGAGGAGCCACTCTAAATCCTAAGCGGAAATCAACGCGAATAATATCATCTTCGGCCACGTGCGTTACCTTGTAGTCCATGCGGTAAGGCTCATCCATTACATCCACGTGCACAAACCAATAAATATCGGCGCGTTTTGGTCGTTTTTGTAAAATAGAATAAATTACTTTTGCTTCTATCTCGTCAACCTGATTTGCACTGGTCATATACACTAAATGCGTGGCATACTTTGGAATACTTTCGTCTCTGCTAAGATCAACCAATTTACTCATATGATCAGCCAATTTTACCATATCCACATAGCGTTGTCTTATAAGCTTTGAAATGTACCAACATCCCATCACAATGGATAATACAACCGCAATGATCAATGTGATATAACCACCTTTCGGAAATTTCTCGAGGTTAGCAATAAGGAAACTAACTTCTACAACTATATAAGTTGGAATAAATAGATACAGGAACCAGTTCGGAAATTTTTTGACACGCATAAAAAACGCCAGCAAACGCGACGACATGAACATTCCTAAAATAATGGTTAAACCATAAGCAGCCTCCATGTTAGAGGATTCGCGGAAGAACAACACAACTGCAACACATCCAAAATACAACAACCAATTAATGGAAGGAATATACATTTGCCCCTTTAATTCTGTTGGATATTTGATCTTCACTTTAGGCCAAAAATTAAGTCGCATAGCCTCATTTATTAAGGTGAACGAACCACTTATTAAAGCCTGTGATGCCACAACAGCTGCAATAGTAGCAATGGCAACGCCAACCGGTAAGAACCAGTTAGGCATAATAGTGTAAAAAGGAATAAGGCCATTTAACTTTTCTCCGTCGTGCGCCGTTAACCATGCGGTTTGCCCCATGTAATTTAGCACAAGCATTGATTTTACAAAGATCCAACTGATACGAATGTTTTTTCTTCCACAATGTCCCATATCAGAATACAACGCTTCGGCTCCGGTTGTACACAAAAAAACAGCGCCTAATAACCAAAATGCTCCAGGATAATTGATCAGCATTTCAATTCCATAATAAGGATTCAGTGCTTTTAAAACGCTTAAGTGGCCGCTTAATCCTATCAAACCAAAAACACCAAGCATTATAAAATATACTAGCATTATAGGACCAAAAAATTTTCCTATGAATTTTGTTCCGAATTGTTGAATAAAGAACAGCCCTGTGATAATGGCAATAACAATTGGCACAGTTTGAATATCAGCGAACGCCGGAAGCATTCGTAATCCCTCTACCGCCGAAGCAACAGAAATAGGCGGTGTAATAATCCCCTCTCCAATAATACAACAACCACCAATAATAGCAGGAAACACCAACCATTTTACTCGCGCTTTTTTTACTAAAGTGTATAAAGCAAATATTCCACCCTCTCCTTTGTTATCGGCCTGAAGGGTAAATATCACATACTTTATGGTTGTTTGAAGTGTAAGAGTCCAAAAAATAAGAGACATGCTTCCAATAATGACATTTGCTTTTATTGGCCCGCCGCCTACAATAGCCTTCATTACGTATAGAGGAGAAGTACCTATATCACCATAAATGATACCAAGAGTAACAATGAGGCCGGCAAGTGTGATCTTGTTTAATTGATTCTGATGTTGGGATGCCATTTAATTGAGGCGAATAAAGCGAAGCAAAATTACTATAAAAATGAATGTCACGCCAAAAATTAGATAAAACAATCAAAAAGATTGTTTACAGCCATAAAAACATGAATTAACAGGCATTTAACGTCGTTTAAGGCAATAAATTTGTGGCTTTTCGTTAAATAGATTAACTTTAAAGGACAATAGGTTTTGGCAATGAGAAGGTTACTTTTAATACTAATTTTGTTCTGTGTTTATTTTTCAAAAGCAACGCACAATCGGGCCGGCGAAATACTATACACGCGTATAGCTCCTTATACGGCTACAGTTAATGGCAATGTAGTTCCTGTTTACTGGTACAGATTCCAAATCAATACTTACACAGAAATTAACAGCCCCGGAGGTAATGCCGATCGTTGCAAACTTACACTCCACTTAGGAAACGGCGATACCATTGTTTGCCCACGTGTAAATGGCCCTCCAACAACATCAGGCGGCGATTGCAGCGGAACGCGCGACGGAGTGGCCCTTGGCCCTTTCACTCAAGTTAATACTTATACAGCGCAGTACCAATACTTAAATGCAGGCATTTACAAGGTTTATATGTACGACCCTAATCGTAATTTTGGAGTAATTAACGTACCGTTTTCTGTTAACCAACCGTTTTATCTTGAGTCATATTTAATGATTAATAATTTCACAGGAGCAAATACAGCACCTGAGTTTACTGCCCCACCATTAGATGATGCCTGTTTTGGAATTTGTTTTTATCATAATCCAGGTGCATTTGATATTGATGGCGATAGTTTAAGTTATGCCTTAACCGAATCTCGAGGCGTAGATCAGTTTGGAAATATAGGGACGCCAATTCCGGGATACAGCTGGCCAAATTTGGTGGCTTCTCCTATTGGTACTTATAGTATCAACCCTGTTACAGGAACTTTAGTATGGTGTTCTGCGCAAAAAACAGGAGAGTATAACTTAGCATTTATAGTTTACGAATGGCGCAAGAACACCGCGGGACAGTATTCCATTATTGGTTATGTATTGCGTGATATGCAAGTAACAGTTAAGCCTTGCCCAAATAATTTACCTCCCAATTTTACTGTTCCAAACGACACTTGCGTTATTGCAGGAGCGGCCATTACAAAAACAATTAGTGTTACCGATGGCAACGGATCTAACTTTGTTCAATTGTATGGTTATGGCGGGCCATTTACCTCAATATCACCACCTGCTTCTTTATCACCTAATTTTACGCTAACGCCCTACGAATCTGTTTTCCAATGGTCAACCAATTGCGGATTGATCCGTAGGCAACCTTATCAGATCACCATTAAAGCAGAAGATCAACAAACACCGAGGTTAGTTGTATTTAAAACATTTAATATTCGCGTTGTTCCTCCGGCCGTAACAAATGTATCGGCAACGCCGGTAGGCTCGAATATAAAAATTACTTGGACACCAAGCACATGTTTTACATCGGCAAATCCAATACTACGTTACGAAATTTATCGTAAGAACGACTGTGTTGCGCCAGTTTATGAGCCCTGTAAAGAAGGCGCACCGGCTGGTTTTGTTTTAACCGGAACCACAACTTCTACCGCATCACAATTTACGGACACTAATGGTGGACAAGGATTAGTTGTAGGCCAAGACTACAGTTATATTGTTGTTGCCGTGTATGCAGATGGTTCTACTAGTTTTGGAAGTTCAAGCGTGTGTACAAAATTAAAACGCGATGTTCCAATTTTACTTAACGTGGATGTTCTTTCTACAGGAACATCAACAGGGAGCGTGTATGTACGTTGGGCAAATCCTTTAGCAAACACCGGTAATTTGGACACTTTAATTTTAAGTGGTCCGTATACTTACAATCTTTTACATAAACCTGTTTCGGCAAGCACATTTAGCATTGTGCATACTGTAACGCAAGCACAATTTTACCAACTATTTAATTCGGCATCCACTACATTTACATATACAGGAATTAATACGGTTGTTGGCGCCGTAGAATATAAAGTTGAATTTAGTTCGGGCACAACAACTGTTGGAACATCTCAACGCGCCACCTCGGTATTTTTAACAGCAACCGGCGGCGAACGAAAAGTAAAATTAAGTTGGACATCGCAAACGCCTTGGAATAATTATAAGTACACGGTGTTTAGGAAAAGTCCGGCGCAAACTACATTTACAGCTATTGCCACTACAGCATCTATAGCTTATACCGATTCTGTTAATGTAGCAAACGGAAGTACGTATTGTTATTATATTTTAAGTGAAGGAAAATATTCCGACCCATCTATAGAAGATTCATTATTGAACAAGTCTCAGGAAGCTTGCGGAACGGCAGTTGATATTACACCACCATGTGCGCCAACGTTAACTATTACCTCAGATTGCATCACCGGTTTTATTGGTTTAACTTGGAACAATTTAACTTCAAGTTGCGCCAATGATGTAGTTAAATATTACCTCTACAAAAAAGAAACCGAAGAGGCACAGTATGTTTTAATTGATACGTTACAAGGAGCAGCCTCTACATCTTATCAGTTTGATGGCTTGCCCGACATTGCAGGTTGTTTTGCAGTAGCGGCAGTTGATTCGGGAGGAAATGTTGGTAATAAGAGCGTAGAAGTGTGCATTGATAATTGTCCTGAATTTGATTTGCCAAATATTATTACGATCAATGGTGATGGTGCTAACGATTTCTTTAAGGCTATTCGCGTAAGGCATATCAAAGAAATTGACCTTTACTTATACGACCGATGGGGAACTTTGGTTTATAAAACAAAAGATCCCTTATTTAAATGGGATGGAACAAGTATTTTTAGCAGCCGTAAAGTAAGCGATGGAACATTCTTTTATATATGTGATGTGTACGAAAAACGCGTTAAGGGTATTAAAAAACGATCACTCAAGGGCTGGTTACAAGTTGTAAATTAATTTCGTGATACTTACAGAACAGCCGCAGCAAATTAAAATTCACAAACCTTTACTAAACGGTATAGCCTCTTCATTGGCTATGATATTTAACGAGAACAGGTATAGCGATAAAGTACTCGAAAAACTTTTTAAGCAAAACAAACAATGGGGCTCTCGCGATCGTAAGTTTGTGGCCGAAAGCGTTTATGATATTACACGACACTTTAGTTTATTAACGCATTTAGCTCAAACAAAAAATAATTATTGGTTCATCACTTCTGTTTATTTTGTTCTTAAAAATATTGAATTGCCGTCTTGGCCCGAATTCAAACACGTGAACAAAGAGTTGATCATAGTAGAGTATGAAAATTTAAGAACTGATTTTAATACATTCAATTCGTACCCCGAAGTGTTAGCTGAGGTTTGCACCCAAGAATTGGGAAAAGAAAAATGGGAGAGAGAAGCATTAGCCATGAACACAATGGCAGAAGTTGTTTTAAGAGTAAACACATTAAAAACAAACACAGCCGAGTTACAAAAAAAATTGTTAGGCGAAAAAATTGAAACAGAAAAACTAAAAGATCATGAGAATACATTGATCCTTAAAAAACGCGGTAATGTTTTTTCTACGGCGGCTTTTAAAGAAGGATTGTTTGAGATCCAAGATCAAGGCTCGCAACAAATAGTTGTATTTTGTAAACCCGAACCAAAACAATTTGTTATAGATGCTTGCGCGGGTGCAGGAGGGAAAAGTTTAGCTTTGGCTGCTTTAATGCAAAATAAAGGTCGTATCATAAGTATGGATGTTGGTCAATGGAAACTTGATGAATTAGCCAAACGTGCCAAAAGAGCAGGGGCATTTAATATTGAAACAAAACTCATTGATAAACCAGAGGCAATGGAACGCTATAAAGAAAAAGCAGATCTGGTTTTGTTGGATGTGCCTTGCAGCGGACTGGGCGTTTTAAAACGAAACCCTGATACTAAATGGAAATTCAATATAGCCACTTTTGGAAAAACAAAAGAACTTCAGCAACAGATATTGAACGATTATTCTACCATGGTAAAGTTGGGAGGAACATTGGTTTATAGCACTTGCAGTATTTTACCTTCAGAGAATGAAGAACAGGTAAAACTGTTCATACAAAAAAATAATTCATTTGTTATAATCGACGAAAAAATGATCTATCCGAGCGAAGGATTTGACGGATTTTATATGTGTAAATTAAAAAGAAATTAAAAATGAAAAAATTAATTATTCTGTTAACATTAATTTTATCAGTTGGTTTATCGGCACAAAATATACGCGATGTGGATGCTGAAACGTTTAAAAAATTAATGGAAGACAAAAAAAGCATTGTTATTGATTTGAGAACACCAAGCGAGATCAAAACCAAAGGAAAAATAAAGAACGCAGTAGAGTTAGATTTTTTAGCTTTGGATGCCGAAGAAAACATAAAAAAACTCGACAAAAAGAAAAGCTATCTGATCTATTGCGCGGGCGGAGGAAGAAGCGGCGACTGTAAGGACCTAATGGTTAAAGAGGGATTTAAGAATGTAGTAAATCTTGCAAAAGGCTTCGACGATTGGAAGAAAAAGGGATTAGAGGTTGAAACCGTTAAATAAAGATGAGCCCCACCAATTACTGAAAAAAAATCTTAGATTTATATTCTGGCTGGATTTAAAACATATTCGGTATTAGATTCTCATCGAGACAGGGTCTCTACTGTTGAATTTTGGGACAACGGCATCATTTACATTAAAATTGACGATAAAGCCGACATTGAACTTAGCGATGCGAAAGGACAATATAATTTTTTACTCTCTAAGTTTGATGGAAAAAACAAACATAAAGTTTTAGTTGCTCCAGGAAAATACACTAATCTAACAAAAGAGGCCCGGGAATTTTCGCAAAGACCGGAATCAAATAACATGACCCTTGCAACGGCAGTAATTACAACATCACTTGCTCATCGAATAGTTATTAATTTTATGATCAGCATAATTCATCAGCAAACCATGAAAATGAAAATGTTTGATTCAAAGGAAAAAGCCATAGAATGGCTTCTTAAACAAACTAATAAATAAAATTAAAAACCCTCCGATAATTTGGAGGGTTTTGTTTTTTGTAGAAACTACTTTTTAGCACTTTTTTTAGCTGCTTTTTTAGGAGCTTCTTTTTTCTTGGTGCTTTTTTTAGCTGCTTTCTTTTTCTTAGGACGCTTTACACCGGTTGAACCAATGTGTCGCTTACCTTTTTTGGTTTTTTTGTCGCCTTTGCCCATTTTGAGATTTTTATTTGGATAAAAATATAAAAATATATCCAAACAAAATACATAAACGTATATTTACATTAAAAATCAATTGTTGAAAAACACCTTTCATAAGCAGGAACGATTATCGGGCAAAAAGGCTATCGACCTTCTCTTTGCTAAAGGAAAGGGCTCCAGCATTGCGCCACTAAAGCTCGTCATTAAAACCTCTTTAAATACCCAGATCTTCCCTGCAAGGGCCATGTTTGTAGTGCCTAAGAAAAAATTCAAGAGGGCTCACGACCGCAATCTCCTTAAACGCCGCATGCGCGAAGCATACCGAATTAACAAGAACAGTTTTTATGCTGCATTAAATGAAAAAGGACTTAAAGTTAGCTTCGCCCTGATTTATATGAGCGGTAAAGCCGATACTTACGCGGTAATACAAAAGTCGCTCATTGATCTTTTAAGTCAAAGCGTTAATAAATTAAAATCCCCATCGCAAACTAAAATTATTGATTAACTTTATTGAAGAATTTTTCAACGTCAATGAAAGTAAAAATCATTTATAAAAAAATCAGCATCGCGCTTCTTATCCTGTGCATTAGCATTGGTGGAATTTCTTTTACGCAAGATTATTTTGAGATCAGCAAAAATCTCGACATTTTTAATACGCTTTACCGCGAGCTCAACGTGTCGTATGTTGATGAAACAAAACCCGGGCAATTAATGAAAACGGGAATCGACGCTATGTTGAATTCATTAGATCCTTACACAATTTATTATCCTGAAAACGAAATTGAAGACTACCGTTACATGATGACAGGAGAGTATGGCGGAATTGGAGCAACGGTTTTTGACAATGATGGCAAAATTCTTATCAATGATCCATATGAAGGTTTTGCTGCTTTTAAAGCTGGATTAAGAGCCGGCGATCAAATTGTAGGAGTTAACGGAAGTAATGTAGTTGGAAAACGTACAGATCAAATCACCGGTTTATTAAAAGGACAAGCAGGCACTCCTGTAAAATTAAAAGTGATAAAGGTAGGGCAAACAAGTCCTGTTGAATTGAATATTGTTAAAGAAGAAATCAAAACGCCTGCCGTTCCATATCATGGAGTGTTGAGTGATAACCAAACAGGATATATTTTATTAACGCAATTTACCGAAGGGTGCGCTAATCAAGTAAAGGATGCTTTGGTTGATCTAAAAGGGAAAGGTTGTAAAAACATCATTCTTGATCTGCGAAGTAATCCGGGAGGGCTATTAACCGAAGCAGTGAATATTGTGAATTTGTTTGTTTCTAAAGGCGTTGAGGTGGTTTTTACAAAAGGAAAAATTGCGGAATGGGACAAAACATATTTGTCTGTAAATAATCCCATTGATACATTAATGCCATTAGTGGTAATGGTTGACGAAAGTTCTGCATCTGCTTCCGAAATTGTTTCGGGCGCTTTGCAAGATCTTGACAGAGCAGTTATTGTTGGCCAACGCACTTACGGAAAAGGATTAGTTCAACAAACGCGCGATCTTATTTATAATACCAAAGTAAAAGTTACGGTTGCTAAATATTATATTCCAAGTGGACGTTGCGTGCAAGCGCTGGATTATAGTAATAAAGATGAAGATGGTCGCGTTGAAAAGGTGCCAGATAGTTTGATCACTGCATTTAAAACAAGAGGTGGCCGTATTGTTTATGATGGAGCAGGCGTAGTGCCCGATATTAAAACTGTTCACGAGAAGATAGGAATGATAAGCATTGCTTTGTACAACAAACATCACATATTTAATTTTGCAACAAAATATTATTTGGGCCACAAAGATATATTACCAGCTAAAGATTATAGATTAAAAGAAGAAGAGTATCAAGAATTTTTGACGGAGATCAAAGGCAAGGATTACTCGTATAAATCAAAGAGCGAAATAGAATACCAAGAACTCAAAAAGCAATCGATAGAAGAAAAATATTACGATGGTTATAAAAATGAGATAGAAGATTTAGGAAAAAAAATAGAGGAAGGAAAAAAAGAGGACCTGGTAGTTCACAAGCCGGCGATCATTCATTTATTGGAAAAAGAGATCATCTCGCGGTATTATTTTCAAACCGGTAAAATTGAGTATGGATTAAAGACGGATCCGGACATTGCTTTAGCGCTTAATCTTTTAAAAGAAGACAATAAAGTAAAAACAATTTTAAGCACAAGAGAAAAGCCTACTAAACCTTTCAACGTGTATAAGCGTTTTTAAAAGATCCTTTTTGCGATTCATCTCCAAAATACGACCCGAATATTTTTTTGTATTGATCGCTCTTTTTTTTGAGTGGCGTTTCAATAAGGTAACACCACCTTTTCAGGTACCCGACGAGTTCAATCATTTTTACAAATCTTATCTTATATCACAAGGAGATGTTATGCCTGTGGAACAGGATAAGCGCCTTGGAGGAAACATTCCATATAGCATACGTGAATTCATATTTCCATTTCAGAAAGTTGCCACTAATATAAAATATACCACAAGCGAAGGAGAGATCAATCACACATTCAATATTAAGTTCAGTAAAAAGGATTCGCTCTTTATTGATTTCCCAAACACCGCCATTTATTCGCCGATATCATACTTGCCTCAAGCTTTGGCTTTATACATCTCACAAAAATGTAATGCCTCGGTTGGTAGAATGTATTATAACGGAAGATATTTTACTTTTTTGTGTTGGCTCATTGGAATGTTTTTTGTGATACGAATGATCCCATATGGCAAATGGATGATCACACTTTTAATATTGTTGCCCATGAATTTATACGTTGCCAATTCATTTAGTGCAGATACGGTTACCAATATCATCTCCTTACTTTTTATTGCCTATGTTTTAAAACTCTCGCTTCAGGTAGAAAAGATCACTTACCAGAATATTTTATGGATGTTTGTAATGATAGCATTATTAGCCTTTGCAAAAGTGGTTTACATTGGCTTGGTGGTCATCCTCTTTGTTATTCCGCCAAAACAATTTAAGAATATTTACTTTTACATATCCGGCTTAGCATTTCTTCTACTAAGCGCTTTTCTTATAGCAAATTATTGGTCGGGAGTAGTTTTAGAATACTACATGCCATATATAAATTACAATCCCGATTTTAGAAACGGTATTTGTTTATCTAATTGCGGCAATTACTATATCCAAAAGCAATTGATCCTCGACCACAATTGGTATTTTTTAAATTTGATCTATCGAACCATTGTTGATCACCCTATTACATACTTAAGCAGTTATATTGGTACTTTTGGCAACATGGATCTTTTTCTTTCCAAAACTGTTACCTACTGGGCGTATGCCGGTATATTTTTTGTTGCGCTCACAGAAAAGAACGAGAAAGTAACAGCTTTAATTTTTAAACCTATTTTTATTGTGGCTGTATTTATCTCGTTTGTTCTGCTGTTACTTTCTCAACATCTTTCTTGGGATTGTGTTGGCGAAGGGGTGGTTGATCTTATTCAAGGACGTTATCTTATTCCGCTTATGCCATTACTATTCCTTGTTCTTTCAAATACATTTTCAAAATACTATTGGCTTTCTCCGCCTGTTGTTTTGATTGCAGCACTTTTTCTTAATCGTATATCGTGTAAAACTATTTATCCTAGATATTTTCAGGATTCGTATGACAAAAAAATCGAATTCTTTTGCGATGCTGAAAAACTGAACGAAAAAGGAGAGTATATTACAACTAACGATTCTATTTTTTTAGAAGCTGGTAAATTTCGAACCGATTCATTTGCACATAGCGGTAAATACTCTGCGTACTTTGATCCGTGGATCCAATATAACATGACCTATAGATTTAAAAATTTAAAACGAGGAGACCTCATAGAAATATCGGCATGGAGAAGAGGAAAGATCGGCGAATTAGTTGTTACGGGGCACGGCAAAGGAAAAAATTGCGAAGATTTTTTCTATAACAACAGTACTATCCATTATTACGATAGCAAGGGCTGGGGATATTTGAACACGGCGTTCACAATTGATAAAGCCTGCGATAACAATGAGGTGATGTTTTTCTTATGGTGTCCGGATAGTACTAAGCGTGCTTATTTTGATGACGTGAAGTTTAGCGTTAAGCAATTCAAGGGGAACTACCTCGACAGCATTTATATAGTTAAATAATAGAACCTCAAAAAGTATTTTTTATTATTTGGGCGCCTTATCGGGCTATCACTTCAAGCTTGTTTGTCCTTTGCTATGTTCGTCGCACTGCGGGGTCTGCCCAGAAAAAGCGAAGCCTACTCGTTGCGCAAACATTACGCAAATAACTGCGCAGGGCTTTTAGCTTCAATCGCTGGCGCAGCATCGCGGTTAAGTTTACGGTAAAAAAATACAAGTTCATAGTACAGCGTTAAAGATCTCCGACAGAATATTATGCGCGAATTTTGAGAGACGCCTAAAATAGTGTGTAAACTAAAATGTATGTTTTTAATGTAATAGTTCAACTTCGGATGTAACAAAGAAAATGAATGCTTAGCAAAAACTAAATAAAATCTTCTCGTTTAAAATAGTCAACAATAGCATCTATTATCAATCGGTTTTGCTGTTTGGCATCTAAGGGAGGCAGCTCTTCGTTTAATTTCCAGTGTGGCCATCCATCTGGATCTTTTCCTTCATAAATATAAAATCCAAATGGTTCAAGCAATGTACAAATAGCCACATGCATAACGCCAAGCTTTTCATCTTTTTTGTATTTTTGAAATGGCTTTCCTAATTCTTGTAAGCCTATCAAAAAAATAAGAGCGTCCATATCGGGCTCTTCTCCAAATCTATCTTTTAATTTAGCTTGTAATAATTTCCACTCGCTTTTCATTTCAAATACCCTTCAATAAAATCAAGTATTTCATCTTTTCCAATAACTTTTTCGGCGGAGGTAATAAATGAATTGGGAAGTTCGCTAAAGATCAGCAACAACTTTTCTTCTATAAGTTCAAGATTTCTTTTTAATTCACTTTTAGTGTTCTTATCAGCTTTGGTGTAAATAATTGCAAAGGGAATACCTTTTTGGCCACACCATTGTAAAAATTCGGCATCAATTTGCTGCAAGGGTAAACGAGTATCAATTAAAATAAATAGGCAAACTAAACTCTCACGCTTGCTGCAGTATTCAATAATAATAGTTTCAAATTCCGATTTTTGAACTTTAGACGTTTTAGCATAACCATATCCTGGCAAATCAACAATATACCAATTATCGTTAATGATAAAATGATTGATGAGTTTTGTTTTGCCGGGCGAAGCAGATGTTTTAGCGAGCTTGTTGTTATTGCACAACATATTTATGAGCGAGGATTTTCCCACATTACTCCGTCCAATAAAACCAAATTCGGGTAAGGGCGAACGAACACACTCGCTTAATTTTGACGAGCTTTTATGAAATGCGGCTTTTTTAACGATCATGATCTTGCTTTCTTTTCTTCAACGTACGAGTTGAGGTGACGCTCTTTTTTGCTTTCATAAATATCGGCAATGCTTACTAAAATGCCCGTTTCTTCAACACCGCCAAAGGTGGGATTAATAGCGGTTCCAAAACTTTTCATGGTAGGGCTCAAATTCATATACGCATTAACCAAAGGAGGAATGTTTTCGTCAAGCGCTCTAACAATTTTATTTAAAACAGCATGTCCGTCTTTATAATTCAAACCTTTCAACTCATTTATGAATGCACTCATATCTGTTTTAATATGGATGCCATGAATTGGCTTCACTAAATTTTCCTTATCCGGAAAATAAAAATTCATGAAGCTTAAAATATGATCTCGGGCCTCAACATTAAAATCGGCGTACATGGTAACCTTACCAAAAAAATGTTTTTGCGAAGGATTATCAATTACAATAGCGCCTAAACCATCCCATAAATTATCTAAACTAAACAATCCCTTACGAAATTGCTCACTTGGCTGATATGCAGGCTGTATAAATGAACGACCAAGCTCAATGGTATATGGCACGTAATCTTGATAGAATTTAGTACTAAAGTCAAATAATTCGGTGGTTGCTAAATGCACTTTTCCATTAACAAACTCGGCATCTTTACACAAAATAAATCGGTAAGCACCAACAATTTCCTTATCGGCAGAATTCCAAACCAATAATTGCTGGTAGGGATGATCGCTTAGGTCAAACTCGTCAAGATCAAGTTCTTTACCCGTTCCACCGCCCGCATGCCTAAAGGTTACTTCACGCAAACGACCAATTTCACGTATTACATTTGGCGAATTTAAATGGGTAATGATATATATATCGTTATTACCGTTATTGGTCTTACGAACGTATCGCTCTGTATTGAGCTCATCCAATAAGGCCTCACGGCTAACTTTGTTAATGATCTCGTTCATAAAAGAAGGTAAATATAGTCAATATTAAATGCATTAAAAAGCTGTTTTTTACCAAAGGAAGAGTTAATTGTTGGTTGATAAGCTTGGTTTTGAGGCCTCCTAAATAAACCGTAATTTTAAGCTCTTAAATTCTATTAGAAATGAAATTTGGCGTAGTTGTTTTTCCGGGATCTAATTGTGATGAGGACATGGTATATGTTCTTAGAGACATTTTTAAAAAAGAAACTATAAAATTGTGGCACAAAAACACGGATATGGAAGGATGCACACATATTATTTTACCCGGTGGATTTTCTTACGGTGATTATTTACGCAGCGGAGCCATTGCTCGTTTTTCGCCAATAATGACAAAAGTAATTGAACACGCTAATAAGGGCGGGTTTGTATTTGGTGTTTGCAATGGTTTTCAGATCTTGTGCGAAAGCGGATTATTACCCGGGGCTTTGCTTCACAACAATAGTCTCAAATTTATTTGTAAAAATGTATATATAAAAGCGGCCAATACCGACACCGCTGTTACAAATGCCGTACCTGCCAATAAAGCATTAAAGATTCCAATTGCACATGGTGAAGGAAAATATTTTATTGAACCAGTAGCGCTTAAAAAAATGAATGATAACGGGCAAATCATTTTTAGATATTGTGATGAGAACGGAAATGAAACACCCGAATCAAATCCAAATGGAGCACTCGAAAATATTGCCGGCGTTTGCAACGAAGGAAAAAACGTATTTGGAATGATGCCTCATCCCGAAAGAGCCTCTGATGCCGAACTGTTTAATACCGACGGAAAGCTGTTATTTGAGAGTATTTTGCATAGCCAAATGGTTTCCAAATAGTAAACAGGCACTTTATATGCAGGAACAACCTTTCATGTAGTTTTATCATAAATACGGTTCTGGTTCCCTAACTTTAATATCCGAATGATAAAATACATCATAGTTTTTACGCTTTTTTTAACCGGGTTAAATGCTCAGAACAACTGGGATATTAAGTCGTGTATTGACTACGCCGTTAAACACAATATACAATTAAAGCAAGCCGATCTAAATAACCAGATCAATAAAAACAATTCAGATCAATCAAAAGCCAATATTTTACCAACCATTAATTTAGGCGCATCGCACACGTATAACTTTGGTAAAACTATTGATCGTTTTACAAATACATTTGCAAACACTCAAGTGCTTTCGCAAAACTTTTTCATTAGCAGCAATGTTGTGTTATTCAATGGATTTAGTCAGTACAATAATTTAAAAGCAAACGAGTACGCGTATTTAAGTAGTGCCGAAAGTTTAAAGCAACAACAATACGATCTTACATTGAACGTGGTTAACATGTATTTAAATGTGATTTTTACGGATGAACTTGCGGGAATTTCAAAAGGACAATATAAGATAACACAAGAGCAGTTAGATCGCACAAAAAAAATGGTAGATGCAGGAGCATTGGCAAAAAGCGTACAATTTGATATTGAAGCACAATTGGCCAACGAAGAAGTGAATGTTACCAACGCTGAGAATAATTATCAATTAGCATTGTTAAGCTTGCGACAAATAATGAATTTAGACAGTGTAGGGAGTTTTAATGTTGTAAAGCCAAATTTAGATGTAGAAGGGCAATCTATTTTAAAAGATGATGTGCAAAGCATTTATGAAACTGCTTTAAAAAACCAACCGGGAATAAAATCGGCAGAGTATAGTTTATTGAGTTCCGAAAAAACATTAGCAACTGCTCGTGGAAGAAGATACCCTACCGTTAGCATGAACGGTTCTATGGGAACAGGAACATCGGGTTTGGCGAAAGACATTACAGGATTTAATATTGTTGGATATGATACAACCGCTGTTACAACGGGAGGGCAATATGTACTTTCTCCACGCACTGAACTGGTTACAAAATCAATTCCATTTGCCGATCAATTTAAAGATAACGTTAACAAGAGTTTTGGTTTTACAGTTAGCGTTCCTATATTTAATGGTTTGCAAACGCATACCGGCGTAAAAAATGCCAAGTTAAATTTGATCAATGCCAGATACTCACAAGACCTTGCAAAACAAAATCTTTATAAAACCATTGCACAGGCCTATACAACTGCTAAAGCAGCATTAAGCAGATATATGGCCAATAAAAAAAGTGTTGAAGCCTCACAGGCCTCTTTTAATTTTGCAGATCAAAAATTTAATGTAGGAAGTATTAGCGCTTTTGATTACAATACCGCTAAAAACAGGTTATTGGTAGCGCAGAGTAATCTTTTACAAAGCAAATACGATTATATCCTGCGTTTAAAGGTACTTGATTTTTATCAAGGCAAAGACCTTACGTTTTAAAAACCAATATGTCGCCCCTGTGGGGCTTGAAAATGTCGCGTGATCATGTTCTGCCAATATTTGGCCCCGATGGGGCCGTTTTACATTGGATATTTATCTGAAAATGAATGTCACGCAGAGAGATAATTTTGGTAGTACTATAATAAAAATGGAATGAAACACCTTTAGTGGAGACATATTGGTGCTTGGTATTTAAATCATCAAATTTTTCTTACATTTAATTAATGCAAAAACTACTTTTAAAATTAATATCCCTAGGCGTAAGATCTTCTTATGACAAAGACACCATCGAAAAAACTAAGTTGGTGAATGGTATTAGTTTTATGGGAGTTCCTATTAGCGTATTTTATGCGGTATTGTTTGGCTTAAATGGGTATTATTTGCACGCCCTTACTTTTCTATTTGGTGTTTTTGCGTTTGCCGTAACACTTTTATTTACGAAGTATATTGGTTTTAAATTCGCAAGGGTTTACATTTCTATTACGGCGCCATTGTGTTTTGGCCTTGTTAATTTTATCTCCGGAAAAGATGCCGGTTTTTACATGGGTTTTATTGTAACTATTATGCCCGCTGTTTTGATCTTTGAAAACGCAAAGCAATGGGCATTAGTTATCCTTAGTTCTTTAATGATCCTCGGACTTTCAATTATTGGATATAATTATTATCCACCCATTGCCGATGAAAAATTTACAATGATGGTTCACATGATCAATCTTGTTACTGTTATAATGGCCGCGCTTACGGTGGTATTTATCTTTAAGCGCGAATTGAACGAAAGCAGTGTAAAGATAGAAGAAAAACAAAAAGAAATATTGGACAGTATACGTTATGCAAAGAAGATCCAAAACACCATGATTGCCAATAGCGCATTCATTGACTCTAACATAAAAGAAAATTTTGTTTTGTTCCATCCAAAAGACATTGTAAGCGGAGACTTTTACTGGGCAACAAAGCACGGTGAGCGATTTTATTTAGCTGTATGCGACAGCACCGGTCACGGCGTTCCGGGAGCATTTATGAGTTTATTAAACATTACGTTTTTAAATGAAGCAATTAATGAAAAGCATATTTTAAATGTGGATGAAATATTTAATTATGCCAGAAAAAAATTGATTGAAAATCTTGGTAAGGAAGGACAGAAAGATGGATTTGATGGTATTTTATTGTGTAATGATAAAGAAACTAACGAAATAACATATGCGGCAGCTAATAATTCGCCGGTAATTATTTCTGATGGTAACTTAACAAAATTACCGTGTTGTAAAATGCCGGTTGGGCAAGGAGAGAAGAAAGACTCTTTTATGCGCTATAAAATAGAAGCAAAACCAAATGATCTTTTATGTTTATACACAGATGGTTTTGCCGACCAGTTTGGCGGACCAAAAGGAAAGAAGTTTAAATACAAGGAATTAAATGAATTTATTTTGAAGAACGATCAATTGCCTTTGGAGCAGCAAGCAAAACAACTCTTAAATGAATTTATTTCTTGGAAGGGAGATTTGGAGCAGGTCGATGATGTTCTTATTATAGGCATGCGCCTATGATATCGAAGTTACGATTGAAGCAAACTTTTTTCGTTACCAATAGATGATGTGTTGTTGATTGGAGTAAGGTTTTAAGCCGAAAATTACTTATTATTGCACTGTCAAGTGAAACTATTAAGGAAGTATTATAACATAGGGATGGTTTTCCTGAAGGGAGAACAGGCTGTCTATATTCTTATAGTTTTGGCGCTGGCTTTAAGAATACATAACTTCAGTGCAACAAGCATTTGGTCAGATGAAGGTGTAACCCTTAACCTTATTCACAAATCGTTTTTTACGATAATAAAGGAATCATTTAGTGATGTAAACGCACCATTATATGTTTTGGCTACTCATGTTTGGTCGTTAATATTTGGGTATTCATTATCAGCAGTTCGTTTTTTTTCGGTAGTATGTAGTGTATTAACGGTTTTAGTTGTATTTAAAGGAGCGGATAGAAATTTTGGAAGAAGTGCAGCATTTATTGCGGGTACACTAGTCTGCCTTTCAAACATTCATATTTATTATTCTGAAGAAGCCAGATGCTATGCCTTGCTTTGTTTATTTGCTGCTCTATCTTTATTTTATTTTTTGGAGTTACTAAAAGAGGCCAACACGAAGAATATAGTGTTATATGGTTTATTTTCATTATTAGGTTTATATACGCAATTATTTTTTGGATTTCAGATCTTGATACAAGGACTGATCTTTGTGTTTTATTATCGTAAAAATATACCTGTGATCAAAAAGATCATTTTAGGATACATTGCTGTAGGAGTACTTTTTGGAATTTGGTTTGTGCCAACTTTTATTTACAAAAGCAACATCAGTGTTGGAGATTCTTGGATTCCGCCATTATCGAGCAAAAATGTAACATGGTATTTTCGCGATGTTTTTAACACAGAGGCGTTAATGTATCTCCACACAGTGTTATTTGCAATAGCTTTAGTTGTTTCTTTAGTAAATATAAAACGACCAGCAGAGTCATCATCGATGTTTTTGCGTTTATTATTACTAGCGTCAGTTCCATTTATATTGATTTGCCTTGTTTCATATTATTTTATTCCAATATTTTATCCTCGCTATGCTATGTTTACTTCTATCCCATTATTTGTATTGATCGGGTTAGGGATTTCAAAAGTAACTCGCATGAAATATTTCAAACTCACGTTCATACCAATATTAATTATAATGGTATATAATACAAAAATCACAGGGTTTAGAAATCAGGAATGGGATAACGCTTGTAAAATGGAGGCCGTATTCATGAAAAAAAACACTTGTGTTGTTCTTACCACACCTTGCTATTACGAGTATTGTTATATTTATTATAATTTGAGTTGGGCTTATACCTTTGAATACGATAATTTGTGGTTTTATATGATGGAGCACAACTTAGTGATTCTAGATGACCCTTCGCAATTTATTGGAAGAAAATTTAATGCGTTTGACCGCGTTATACTGTATGATTCCAGTCCTGATAATGACGATCGGTTAATTAACTATTTCAAAAATAATTACGATTCGGTTTATGCAAAACATTTTTATGGAATAGATTTTCAAGTGTATGATAAAAGAATTGATTCGGAAATAAAAGATTCAACAACAGCGAAGGTCAATTAGAAAGAGCTATCTCTTTAACCGCCTTTACCCAAACATCACTACTATTTAAGCTTTTTACTAGTGTTACTTTTTCGCCACCATGTTCATGAAATATTTCTTGATATTCGGTGCCAATTTCATAAATGGTTTCTAAACAATCGGCCACAAAAGCCGGCGAGAACACTAAAATATTTTTGGCGCCTTTTTTAGCAAGTTCAGTAATTACTTTATCGCTATAGGGCTTTAACCATTTATCATCTAACCGGCTTTGAAATGCAGAAGTATATTTTCCTTCAGGAATGTTCAATGCCTTTACTAATTGCCTTGTTGTTTCTATGCTATTAGCGCGATAGCAATAGCGATTGTTGGCTGTTATTTTATTACAACAATCGCCCATTTGGCAAGTATTGTTGCCATAATGTGCAGAGCCCTTTAAAATTTGTCGCTCGGGCAAACCATGATAACTAAAAACAATATGATCGTAAGCTTGCACATCGTAATTTTTTGCTTCGTTAACTAAAGCCTCAATGAATTTTGGATGATCATAGAATTTACTAATGATGTTTAGATTCGGAATTACTTCCCAGTTTTTTATTCTATCTAATACTTCTTCTAATGTGCTTCCGGTACTTGACGATGCATATTGTGGATATAAAGGAATGATGTGAATTTTTTCGGGACGAAGTTTTCTTAAATTCTCTAACGCATTTTTAATACTTGGCGTTTGGTAACGCATGGCTAACTCCACATGCGTATCAGCCGAAACGATTTGCTGTAATTTATTTTTTAGATCGATGCTGTTAAGTAATAGAGGCGAACCTTCCTTTGTCCAAATGGCTTTATATAATTTTGAAGAGCGGAAACTGCGAAAGGGAACAATGATGCAGTTTACCAATATGAAACGTCCAATTGGATTGATATCAATAACACGTTTATCATTTAAAAATTGGGTGAGGTATTTGCCAACCTTACTTGGTGTTGGATCATCAGGTGTTCCGAGATTAATAAGGAGAATGGCATCTTTACTCATGTTCTACTATTCGGTTAGTTTTGTTTCTTCAATAACAGGTTCTGTTTCTAAAGCAGGCAGCACAGTTTTTTTCTGAATGCGTTTTTGAAAAGCGATCAATAATCCTACTCCAATGGAAATAGCAAAATCGGCAAAATTAAATATAGGCCTAAAAAATTGAAAATCTTCGCCTCCCCAAATTGGCATCCAATCAGGAAAACGTCCGTTATAAATGGGAAAGTAAAACATATCTACCACATGGCCATATAAAAAACCCGAGTAACCATTTCCGGGAGCAACTAATTGCGCAGCCAAAAACTCATCGCTTTCGGTGAATATGCTTCCGTAAAAAACACTATCTAAAATATTACCAATAGCGCCTGCTAAAATGAGAGATACACAAAAAATAAAAAGTGGATTTTCTTTTTGACGAACAATATAACGGATGTAAACTATACCGGCAATGCTTGCAAGAATTCTAAACACACTTAAAATAAGTTTACCGTAATCACCGCCAAATTCCATTCCAAACGCCATGCCCGGATTTTCGGTAAAGTGAATGATGCACCAGTTGCCTATTCTTCCAACTTCGCCCAACGGATAATTTAGCTTAATAAAAATCTTGATGAACTGATCAAAGAACAGAACCAAAAACAAGGTAATGATAGGTATGCGGTAAGTTTTTAACATCAATAAAAAAAGGTTATTTAAGCAATGCAAAAATAACCTTTTTTAAATAATTAGAATTATGAATTAACTGTTTTGGTTTAATTTAGCATCTATACTTAATGTAGCATGAGGAACACTGCGTAAGCGTTCTTTAGGAATAAGCTTTCCGGTAACTCTACAGATACCATAACTCTTATTTTCAATGCGCACCAAAGCATTTTTTAAATTAACAATGTATTTTTCTTGGCGAGATGCTAATTGAGCAGTTTCTTCCTTACTCATCACATCACTTCCGTCTTCTAATAATTTAAACGTTGGCGATGTGTCATCAGTACCATGATTGTCTGCGTTACTAAGAGTTTGCTTTAAAAGATCGTAATCGGTTTGCGCTTCCTTTAATTTTTCAAGGATCAGCTCTTTAAATTCAGCTAATTCCTTATCTGTATAACGCGAACGATTATCTTTAGTGTTTATAAATGGTGTTGGAGCTTTCTCAGCACTTTTTTTGATCAATGGCTTTGAAAGATCTACTTGTAACGGACGATTACGTATATATGCTTCCATGCTTCCTCCACTTGATTTTCCTTGGCTCTTTTTACGGCGGCCACGGCCACGCTTTATAGGAATTTCGTCTTCGTCTTCTTCCGGTTCAGGAATTTCGGTAACACCTTCAAGATCTACCATGCCTGCTTCATCCAGTTCGCCTACTATCTCATCTTCCTCTTCAGGTTTTTCGTAATCATCTTTTACGTCAACATCATCATCATCGTCATCTCCACCTTTTGATTTTTTACCACCTTTTTTAGCTTTGCTATCTTCTTTGCCTTTTTTCTTTGCAACAGCATCAATAGGTTTTCCAACCGGTTTTTTTCCTTTAACAATAACTTCCTTTCCGCCTAACGGGCGGGCAGGCTTAATTGCTTTAACAGGCCCCTTTTTTACGGGCTTAGCTACTTTTTTAGCTACAGCTTTTTTTGGCGCTACTTTTTTAGCAGCCGGCTTACTTACCTTCTTCGCAGGCTTAGCCGCTTTTTTAGCAACGGGCTTAACTTTCTTTTTGTCTTTTTTTGCCATTCTATTAAGTTCTATTTAATTTAATTTTTCTATCGAGATTAGTATAGAAATTGTTTCATCAACCTCTACTAAATTTGAACCCACACTTGTTAAGGAATCTACCAGTTGCAAGTCGCCCGTAAGGGTTTCAGAACAAATATAACTTAAATTGTTCTTAATTGCAGAGTCTAATTTAGCATTTTGTTGAATTCTCACCAAAATTTTGTCCGTAACGTCCAAACCCTTGTCTTTCCTCATATTTTGGATCCTATTTACTACTTCGCGAGCCAATCCTTCTTGCTTTAATTCGGCCGAAATATCCACGTCGAGGGCAACCGTTAAAGAGCCACTGTTAGCTACTTTCCAGCCCGGAATATCTACCGGAATAATTTCCACATCTTCGTTCTCTAACACAATTTCAGTACCGGCAATAACTAACACGTGTTTTCCGGTAAGCTCTATATCCTTAATTATTGTTGATCCATTGTCTTTGGCAAATTCTTGCACCGCCTTCATATTAGCGCCGCATTTTTTACCCAATGTTTTAAAGTTCAACTTCAAATTCTTTGTGATCTGCGTTTTACTTTCATCAACAAAATCTATCTCTTTTACATTTACTTCTGCAAGTATAAGATCTTTTACAGCTTCAATTTTTGCTTGAGTGTCTTTGTCCAAAATCGGAATCTGTATTTTTTGTAAAGGCTGTCGCACTCTGATATTTTCTTTTTTGCGAATAGATAGGATCATAGATGAGATCTTTTGTGCAAGACCCATTCGTTCTTCTAGCGCAACATCAATAATATGTGTATCCGCTTTTACAAATTGCGTTAAGTGAACAGATTCCGGCGCAAAAAATGTTTTATTGTTTACGGCAGTATCTTTAATAGGCGTACGTAAATTTTGATACATCCAATCGGCAAAGAATGGAGCAATAGGGCTCATTAGTTGCGAAACAACAGTTAAACATTCGTGTAATGTTTCGTAGGCTGCTTTTTTATCGGTACTCATTTCGCCTTTCCAAAAACGGCGACGACTTAAGCGAACGTACCAATTACTTAAATGTTCGTCAACAAATTCTTCAATGCTTCTAGCTGCGCGGTGCGGTTCAAAACCTTCGTACTGCTCGGTAACATCTTTTATTAAGCTGTGTAATTTTGAAAGTATCCACTGGTCTAACTCTTGGCGGCTTTTTACCGGAATAGTATGTTGTTCGTCTATTGTAAAATTATCTACGTTAGCGTAAAGCGCATAAAAACTGTAAGTATTGTACAACGTTCCAAATAATTGGCGCTGCACATCGGCAATGCCATCTTCATTAAACTTTAAATTATCCCAAGGTGCAGCATTTGCTATCATATACCAACGTGTAGCATCAGCGCCGTATTTATCTAATGTTGTAAATGGATCAACAGCGTTGCCTAAGCGTTTGCTCATTTTATTTCCATTCTTATCTAATACCAATCCATTCGACACTACATTTTTATAAGCCACCGAATCAAAATTCATGGTAGCAATAGCGTGCAATGTAAAAAACCAGCCGCGTGTTTGATCAACACCTTCGGCAATAAAATCGGCCGGGAAATATTTTTTACCATCAATTAATTCTTTGTTCTCAAAAGGATAATGCACTTGGGCATATGGCATGGCGCCGCTGTCAAACCAAACGTCAATTAAATCCGGTTCACGAAATAATTTTTTCCCATTTTTTTCTAATACAATTCCGTCAGCGTAAGGTTTGTGTAAATCAAAGGTTAAATAATTGTTAGGAGACATATCTCCAGCCTTAAATTTAGCCAATGGATTTTCTGCCATACTGCCTTTTTCCACTGCATTTGCAATTTGTTTTTGTAGTTCTTCGGCTGAGCCAATACAAATTTGTTCGGTTTTATCTTCGCTTGTCCAAATAGGAATTGGAATTCCCCAAAAACGCGAACGCGATAAATTCCAATCATTTAAATTTTCTAACCAATTTCCAAAACGCCCTGTTCCTGTAGATTCAGGTTTCCAGTTAATTGTTTTGTTCAATTCAATCATCCGGTCTTTTGCCGCTGTTGATTTAATGAACCAAGAATCTAAAGGATAATACAGTACAGGTTTATCAGTTCTCCAGCAATGCGGGTAACTATGCTCGAAGGTTTCTTTTTTAAATAATTTTCCTTCTTCTTGTAATTTTAAAACAATGCGTTCGTCAACACTCAAATAAGCTTTTAAATCTTTTATCTTTCCGGCAGCTTCTAAAACTTTTTTCTGTTTTTCAAATTCTGTTTTCTTTTCTTCATCCGTTAAATACGCTTCTTTCACATATTCTTCTCCAAAAAGAAAAACACCATCTTGTACTTCTGGTAAAAATTTACCACGCTTATCAACCAAAGTTAAGGAGGCAATATTATTTTGTTTGGCTACACGAAAGTCATCAGCACCAAAGCTCGGAGCAATGTGTACAATTCCGGTTCCATCGGTTGTGGTAACAAAATCTCCAATTATTACTTTAAAGGCATCCAGCCTCACCCCCAACCCCTCTTCAAAAGAGAGGGGAGCGCTTCCTGGAAAATGTAAAAGTTGTTCGTATGAAATTCCTGCTAAATCAGAACCTTTGAACTCACCATGAACGTAAAAAGCACTTACTAAACCACGTTTTTTATTTTTAGACGCTTCATCAATTGACTCTGGGCCTTCCGTCATTCGTACACCATCCTTAAATAACTCAGGAACCTGAATAAAATATGAATTGAATAAATCTTTTGCCACAATCACCGTCATATTCTCTGTTGAAAAAGGATCAGATGCTAATACAGCAATGTAATCTATGTCTTTTCCAACAGCAAGCGCTGTGTTAGAAGGAAGTGTCCATGGAGTAGTGGTCCAAGCAAGGATATGAATATTTTTAAAAGAATCGGGGATGCTCGCTACATCAAAAGGTAGTTTAGAATATTCGCTATCTTTTATTTTAAATTTTACCACCGCCGTTCTATCTTTCACATTCTTATAACAACCAGGCTGATTTAATTCGTGCGAACTTAAACCGGTACCTGCTGCAGGAGAATAGGGCTGAATAGTATATCCTTTATATAATAAATTTTTCTTGTACAAATTTTGAAGCAACCACCACACACTTTCAATGTATTTATTATCGTAAGTAATGTATGGGTCGCTCATGTCTACCCAATAACCCATTTGCGAAGTAACTTGTTCCCACTTATCAGTGTATTTCATTACTTCTTTGCGGCAGGCTTTGTTATAATCTTCAACCGAAATATATTTTGGAGAATTTTTATTTCCAATATCTTCTTTTGTAATGCCTAAAGTTTTTTCTACGCCTAATTCAATTGGCAAGCCATGTGTATCCCAACCGGCTTTACGTTTTACTTGAAAACCTTGTAATGTTTTAAAGCGGCAAAAAATATCTTTTATTGCGCGGGCCATTACGTGATGTATTCCCGGCATTCCATTGGCACTTGGCGGCCCTTCGTAAAATACCCAAGGCGTTTTCCCCTCACGAGTTGTAATCGACTTTTCAAATGTTTTGTTCTCGTGCCAAAACTTTAAAATGTCTTTACTTATTTGAGGTAAATTAAGCTGTCTATATACGGGGTACTTACTCATGATGCTTTCTAAAAAAGAGTCCCGAATTTACTAAATTTTCGTGATAAAAACACGCAAAAAATGAAGCCAAAAACACTTAAAAACCACCCAAAAATGAGCTATATCATGATAAAATGGCCTAATAGTGGCGAACTTTGTGTCAAAATTGTACTTATGAAGATTCTTACCACCATTTATTCGACGCTTTTTAATAAGTGCTCGCGTTGCCATCAAGGAGATGTATTTAAACACAAAAATCCTTACGATCTAAAAAACATGTTCCATATGAACGAATCCTGCGATCATTGTCACTTGGCTTACGAAAGAGAACCGGGATTTTTTTATGGCGCTATGTATGTGAGTTATGCTTTATCTGCAGGGTGGTTCACGATTTGGTATGTGATTCAAAATTTATTTTTGAATTTAGATACACTTGGCTTTGTAATAGGATTTTGCGCAAGTATTATTGTGATGATCCCTTTAAGCATTCGCTGGTCGCGATTAATTTGGCTTAATTTCTTTTATAGTTATAAAAAGGAATGGGCTCAAAAAACTGAATCCAAAGCGGTTTAGCACAAATTCCTTCAATGCCCTATTTTCCCTATCTTTGCGTCCTTGGTAAAAATAGGCCCTATAGAACTTCCTGAATTTCCTTTATTACTTGCTCCAATGGAGGATGTAAGTGATCCACCGTTTCGGTATGTGTGCAAACAGTATGGCGCTGATGTTATGTATACCGAATTTATAAGTACAGAAGGCTTAATTCGCGACGCGATAAAGAGCAGAAAGAAACTAGATATTTTTGAATACGAACGCCCTGTAGGAATTCAAATTTTTGGTGGCGATGAAGAAGCAATGGCGTTAAGTGCAAAAATTGTGGATGCCACCAACCCCGATATTTTGGATATTAATTTTGGATGCCCTGTAAAAAAAGTAGTTTGCAAAGGAGCGGGTGCAGGGGTTTTAAAAGACATTGACTTAATGGTGCGATTAACCAAAGCGTGTGTGGATAATACAAAATTACCGGTAACTGTGAAAACACGTTTGGGTTGGGATGATAATACCATTAACATTATGGAAGTTGCCGAGCGCTTGCAGGATGTAGGAATTAAAGCACTTACTATTCATGCACGCACGCGTTCGCAAATGTATAAAGGAAGTGCCAGATGGGAATACATTGCAGAAGTAAAAAATAATCCGCGCATTAAAATTCCCATTTTCGGAAATGGAGATATTGTTAGTCCGGAAATGGCTTTAGAATATAAAAATAAATATGGGGTTGATGGAATAATGATCGGAAGAGCTGCCATTGGATACCCTTGGATATTTAATGAGATAAAACATTTTTTTAAAACAGGAGAACATTTACCAAAACCAACTATTATAAATAGAGTAGAGGTTTGCAGAGCGCATTTAACTAAATCGGTAGAATGGAAAGGCGAGAAATTGGGAGTATTGGAAATGAGAAATCACTATGCTAATTATTTTAGAGGCATTTCTAATTTTAAAGAAACCCGCACAAAGCTTGTAACGCTAAATGCATTTGCCGACGTAAATGATATACTTGAATCGGTGCTAGAGAATAAAGAATTCGCCCAAACCTCCTAATTCAAAAAATACGAAGAACTGCGTATTGGTCTACTATTTCATTAACCTGAAATTTGCGTAAAACAAATTTGGTTATGAAAAAGATCGCAATAAGCGCCATCATGCTTTTGTCTATAATTGTTAAGGCTCAAGACAATATCAAGTACGATAAATTATTTGACGACCCATACTTTTTGTTACACATAAAAGCCGGAGTTTTTGGTGATATTGATTGCTACGACAATAAGAATTACCGCGGGGGTATTTACGCCGGAGCTATGGTAAATTTAGGACAACGAATTGCGGTTGGCGGAGATATTAAATTAGGACTTCCTACATGGAATCGAGTACAAAGGGAAGCGGCGAATGATGTTGGAGGAACTCACTTTGACCTTAGCGGAAGAGCCATATTTAACTTTAAGGTAGACGAGAGTTTGCGCTCTTTTAAAACAGATCTTAAAGTAACATCCTATAGAAGCGGGAACTATAATATTACCGACACAAAATATATTATGGTAGATGCCAAGCAGCTTCATGAGGTTGGCCTAACCGGAACAGCAGGAATATTTAGAAATCAGATTGTACAAAAGAAAAGAACGGCTTATGAGTTTGAGGATTCGCTGGTAAGTTCAAATGGAACCGGAATAAGTTACACCGGTTTATATATCTCCGGCGGAATAAGTATAAGGTCGTATGTAAATTACTTGATCAACGCCATCAGCACAAATTCAAATGAAACGTATAAGAAGAAGGGAAAGCGTGATCATAATGTAATGTATATTGAAGGAATTTATATGCCTTTTGTATCTGTACCAAAAGAACTAAATGTGAGTAACGAAACGCAGAGTCTTGCAAATAAGCCCGCAACTCAAAATTTTGGTGTTCGTATCATTTCCGAGTATCATAGTACTCGTCCTTTTTTAAATGGCGCACGCATAGAATTAGGAACAAGACCTGGTATAAAGATGCCGGTAAAACAAGGTGGAAAGCTTAACAATCTTTATTTTCAAATGAGTTTATTTGTGGGGATAAATAAAAAAGCAAAAGTCTAAGGAACTTTAAATCCAATGATCATGTTATCATCTGTTTGTGAATTATGCCCTTGCCAATCTTTTATAAATCGGCTAAAATAATTTCGTTGCCCATTCATTTCTATTTTGCTCCCTTTACAAAGAATATCTTTGAATTGTTTTGAAGCTAGCTTTTTCATTTGTGGCCCACCAAATTGATCTTTGTAGCCATCGCTGTATAAATAGTAGGTTGCTTGCGGAGCGTAAATAACCTCTTTGGTCTTAAAGAGCACATTTTCATTTTCGCCAATAGTTTCGCGTTGCGCTTTGAACTCGCTTAACATTCCTTCTATGATCATACTGCCATTGTTACGCGCGCTGGCAAAGAGCATTTTTTTATTTTTAATATCTATGGCTATAATAGAAACATCCATTCCATCACGCACCGATTTTTCGTCAACATTTAACTGATGAAAGAACTGGTAATTTAACTTAGTTAATATTTCTCCGGGATTATAGATCTTTTCTTCATGCACAATTTTATTGAGTAGTGTTGTGCCAATAACGCTTAGCATAGCTCCCGGAACGCCATGTCCCGTGCAATCTCCGGCGGCAATGATCAAATGATCCTTTTCCAGACTTATCCAGTAAAAATCGCCACTTACTTTTTCTTTTGGTCTAAAATAAATAAAGCTATTCACTAATGTTTTGGTCAATGTTTTTTCGCCAACTAAAAACGCTTTCTGAATTTTTTGTGCGTAGCTAATACCGTCCAGCAATTCGGTATTTGATTTTTCTAATTGTTTTTGTTTTAGTTTTATCTCTTCGGTGCGCTCATCAATGGTGCGTTCGAGCAAAATGCGATTATATTTAGCAGCCCTCAATCGCAAATAAACAACAAATGCTGCTAATACAATAAGCATGAACCCAAGTAAGTAATAAAAGCCGTTTGATCTGTAGAGCGGAGGAACGATCCTTATTTTAATAGATATAGGTTTAGTATTCCATATATTATCGCTATTAGCACCTATTACTTGAAATTCGTATTCCCCAACATTTAGTTCATTGAAAGAAACAAAATGTTCATCGTTATTATTCTTCCATTCAGTTTGTACGGGAATAAGGCGGTAACGGTAAGAATTTTTTTCAGGGAGATTAAAATCAAGAACAGTGAAATTGATCCTGAACGAATTATTTTCTTGCGGAATGTCGATCGTTTTTTCGTTAAGATCGGATGTTATATTCAGATCATTTCCAATGCCTATTACACTGGTGATATCAACTAGCGGTATAGAAGCACGGCCCGTGACATTGTTTGGATTAAATAGCACTAAGCCATTGGAAGTAGCCAAGTATAAATAACCTTCAAAATAGTCAATTTTTTGTATCACATTAGACGGTAAACCATCTACCGTACCATACACAAGCACTTCTCCCGAAAACGGGAAGTATTGAAATAGCCCAATGCTTGTACCTATCCAGAAACTGTTCCGTATCTTTTTAATACATTTTATCTCTGTAAAAAAATCGTCCTTGTGATTCTTAATGATCTCGTAGGTACTGTTATTAATGTTGAATTTAAGCAATCCCATGAACGAAGTGGCAAGTAGTAAATGATTGCCGTCAAAATTTTCCATAGCCGTGATGTTTCCAACTTCAGCAAGATCTATTTTTTGAAAAGTGCCATCTGGTTTTATTTTTAGTATGGTGTTGGTGGTAGAAAAGAATGTTCCTTTAGAATTAGAAACCACACTAAAAAATACACCGGTAATATCAAGGGGTTTTTGAACGATTTTAAACTCTTCGGTTTCGGTATTAAATTTCATTACCTGATCAATGCTTGCAAGCCAAAGATTTTTTTTGTTGCTAAACTCAGGGGTCAATGAAGTAAAATGATGTTGTTGTCGGTAGAAATAATGTTTTATTGTTAGAGGAGGTGAGTTGAATTTGATCTTCGTAAAACTGTATTGCCCAATAGTGTAAACATCTCCATTTTCATCCTCATAAAATTGTGCAACAAATCGGTCTTCTATGCAGTTGTTCTTTGTATTGCGATCACCGTATCTAAGATTCGATGTTTTATCGGTACCGCGATCATAAATGGCTATACCATCACCATCTATGCCAACAAACACCTTGTTTTTTTTGGAGCGACTAGCATGTACAGATAATAATTGATTTGAAGTAAATGTACTGTCGGTATATTCAGCTTTTCTATTTATGATCTGAAGTTTTGGGCGCTTGCTCGATTGTTTTTGCAAACCAACATCAGTACCATACCACATTACATCATTAGCATCTTTATATAATGCCCATATTTTATTACTCATTAACGATCTTGGATTATCAGGATCGTTCTTAATTATTTTGAATTCTTTTTTGTTGACGTCAAACATCGTAACACCAAAACTCCAGTAGCACTGGTAAATAGTATTGTCGTTAGCATGAAAATAACTCACGGCCGACAAAAATCCTTTTGGCGCTCTATAAAAGATTTTGTCTAGTGTTTTGGGATTAACGCAAGCCAATCCATCATCAATACTTATCCATATATTACCTTGAAGATCTTGTGAGATCCCAATTTGACCTGAAGAACCAATCCCCGGCACAAACGTTTGTTTGTAAGAATCGCCATTGAACTTATAGCGATAGATCCTGAATTCTACTGGAATACCAATGGGTGCTTTTGCACTAACCCATAGATCCCCATCCTTATCAACAAATATACTTTGTATCCAAAGATCTTCCAGAAGAGTTGTGTCTTTGGAAGCGAAGGTTTTAAGACTATTGTTTTTCTCATCGTAGATCATTAAGCCGCATCTGGTCCCCACAACCACACGGCCATCTGATAATTTTTCTAAGCAGGTTATAATGTTTTTTTTCTTTGCATTTATGTATGTGGTATTTAGTTTGGCTCTTCTGAAACTGTTTGAAGCAAATGAGTAGATATTAAGACCCGATGAAGTGCCAATGAGAAGTGATTTGTTCGAAAATTGTTTTATACAGCGAATGGAAGGATGGCTTAAGGTAGTTGTATCACTTTTAGAGCTACGAAAACTTAAGAAATTATAACCGTCATAACGGTTGAGCCCATTTGCAGTACCAACCCATAAATATCCTTTATGATCGCTATACAGCGCTGTGATAAATGAGCCGGTCATTTCACTGGTGTTGATCTTATCCAAAACCATAACACCATTTTGGCTTACTAAATTGAAATTAGTAAGCGCAACTAGGAGAAATATAAAGAGTACGCGGTGTCTCACAAGATGAGCTAAATATAAACATATATACCATAAACGCAAAAAGGAGGCAGCGCCTCCTTTTTTACGTTTAATGTAAACTAGAAATTATTCTACGATTATCTTTTTGGTTGTTTTAACTCCATTGTTGGATATCGTCATAAAGTATACTCCTGTCTTGTTTCCAGATAGATTAATCGAATGATCTGTACTGTTTGTATTAGTTACTGTAGTATAAACTACCGAGCCTAATACATTAGTAACTGTAACATTGTAAGGTTGAGTTGAGCTTGGTAAACTTACATGGAATACATCTTTACCAGGATTTGGAGAAACAGTAAAGTTGAAATCATTTACACCTGCTTCAGATAAACCTGTACAGGCAGAAACGTTGATAGTACGACTAGTTACAGTTGTAGTGCTTGAATTAGAAGCAACTAAAGTTAATGTATATATACCCGGCGCGCTGAAAGATACAGTTGGACTTGTAGCAGCAGTACCAGAAAATACAGCACCTGCAGGAGCAGCGCTCCAAGTATAAGTTGGATTTGGATTACCTGTAGAGTTATTAGTTGGCACTATAGAAGTACTTACACAGCCTACTGATGATAAAGCAAAGTTAGCGCTAGCCGCTTGTAATAAACTTCCGCCATTGAATTTGTAAAAACCTTCTGAATTAGCCATCACTTGATCGCTAAAAGTACCCGACCATCCTGTTGATGGGTCAACGAAATCAATAGATAAGTATTGGATACCGGTTGAACCCCAGTTGTTCCATGTATTACCATTATCAGAAGAGAAAGATAATAAAGTGTTGCCATTACCTGCACCGCAAGAAGCAAACCATGATGTGCCCGGTATACCGCAAACATCATTTCTGCCGTAATCAGGATTAGTTGATGCTGTAGGTAAAAGATTCCAAGTTACACCGCCATCGTTAGTATTGTAAACTGCAGAGTTAGTAGTAGTGCCAACATAGGTCATTGCTAAACCATTCATTGCATCGTAAAATGCAACATCACTAATAGTATTACTAGAGTTAACTGTAGTTACGTTCCAAGTTACACCAGCATCAGTTGTATAGAAAACACGACCTTTATTGGTGCCAAGCCAAGCATGATTAGATCCAAACTTTTCGTAAACATTGGTAATACCATATTCACCACTTACTGCATTAGGGATGTTAGCACCCGGAACTTGAGTCCAAGTTGTGCCACCATCTGTAGAACGCCAAATATCATGCTCATTTGCGCTTGAAGGATTTGGATCACCTGCAGAAATACCAACGTTAGGAGTTAAAAAGAATACATAATTACAGAAAGAAGTAGCGTTAGTGTACATAGCAGCACTAGTCATATTAACCCAGTTTGCACCACCATTTGTAGTTTTAAAAATACCACCTTGAGAACCACCGCTTATTTTTTTGTAAGCACCAACCCAAGCAGTTGTACCACTCATGGCATCAATATTAGAAATAGCGTAAAGACTGGTATCTCCCATTACCGGAGTAGTAACACTTGACCATACCGGGGCAGCTAAAAAGGTAGCTCCGCCATCATTAGTTCTTGTTACCCAACAGTAATTTCTTGAAGTATTACCAGTTGTTCCATCATAACCTGAAGCCCACATAGCAGTAGTACTAACCGCATCCATATAACGGATACCGGCTGAAGGTATTGGAAAATTTGAATTTTGAATAATTGTCCAGCTAGGGCTGGCAACTTGGGCCACACCTGTCATACAAGCTAAAGCACCGAAAATAGTAAGTAAAGATTTTTTCATGTCAACGACTTTTTTGATTAGTAGATAAAGATAGAAAAATATTCCCAAAGAAACAATTTCATTTAACAAATTAGCGTAATTTTGCCTTGAAATTTATGATTGAAACAGATATTGCAATAATAGGGGCTGGACCAGTAGCGCTTTTTGCCATTTTTGAAGCAGGATTGCTAAAAATGCGCTGTCATTTAGTGGATTATCTGCCCCAAGCGGGCGGGCAATTATCAGAAATATACCCAAAAAAACCTATTTACGATATACCTGGTTTTCCAACCATAAATGCTCAGGAACTTGTAGATAATTTATTGAAGCAAGCCGAGCCGTTTAAACCAAGTTTTACTTTTGGACAAAGAATAGAAACGCTAGAGAAAAAAGGAGAAAGAGATTTTGTGCTCACAACAAATCTTGGAACTGTTATTCATTGCAAAGCCGTTGTTATTGCAGGAGGGCTGGGTTGTTTTGAGCCACGCAAACCCGAAGTTGTCGGACTAGATAAATTCGAGAATGGAAAGGGCATTAATTACATGATCCTTGATCCGGAAAAATACAGAGGCCAAAAAATGATCATTGCTGGCGGTGGAGATAGCGCTTTGGATTGGACCATTTTTTTAAGTTCTATTTGTTCTGAACTTACGTTGGTGCATCGCAGCGAAGCATTTAGAGGTGCGCCAGATAGTGTAAACAAAGTAATGGATCTTGCTAAAGAAGGAAAAATAAAGCTATTGCTCAATACCAATTTACTATGCGTAAACGGAAACAATAAATTAGAAAGCGTGAGCCTTAAGAATATAAAAACTAACGAAGAGCAAACCATAAAAACAGATCATCTTATTCCTTTGTTTGGATTGAGTCCTAAACTCGGGCCAATTGAACATTGGGGTTTGCAAATAGACAAAAATGCCATTGAAGTATATACCGAAGATTATTCAACAAATGTTTTGGGAGTCTACGCTATAGGTGATATAAATACGTACAAGAATAAACTGAAATTAATTTTATGCGGTTTTCACGAAGCGGCTTTAATGAGCCATAGCGCATATAAATATATTAACCCCGGAATTAAATACACCATGAAGTATACAACAGTTAATGGCGTGAACACTTTTTAATGACCGATATTAAAATACATATTAAAAACCTCGACGGAACTTTAACAACACTGGAAGGCCCAACCGATATGGGTTTGAGCCTCATGGAATTTTTAAAGGCAAGCGAATACGATATTTTAGCAACCTGCGGCGGCATGGCGCTTTGTGCAACTTGCCATGTAGAAGTTATCAATGGTTTTGATAAATTAAACGAGATTAGCAATGATGAATACGCAATGCTGGATACACTTCCAAATATTACCGATACCTCGCGCTTATCTTGTCAATTAAAATTGGCTTCCAGCATGGATGACATTACGGTAAAAATAATGGGAGATGGGGTTTCGTAGATAGGTGGCAGAAACAGTTGAGAGGCAGAAACCACAGAGGCCTTTGGCCTCACAGAGTTTTTTCACAGAGAACACAGAGTTTATAAATAAAGCTTTGCTCTTTTGTTTTAGGTCATAATCATTCTTTGTGACCTCCGTGTAGCGCTCCTGCCTGCCTTCCGGTTAGCGCTCTTTGCGGTTTCTTCCTCTAATATCCGTTAGTTAAACATAAATTTATTGTTCAATTGTTGTTCGGCATTTACAATATGAGTTATGAATTTGATCTGATTCAACAACACCGCTTGTTTATTGTGCGAAGCAACTAGCTCTAATTTTTCTTGCGCGGTTAACTGCAGCGATGCGGCAATATTGTAAACACTTAATTTACTAAGGGTATCGTAATCTATCATTTTATTTTGAACCGTACTAAAATAATGGATAATGGCATCTTGCAAATTAGAATTTGTAATGACGGTATTCTCTTTTTCAAATTCAATTAAAACAGCGCCGTATAATTTGGGGCTCAGCGTTTCAGAATATTCTATGATGGTAAGAATGCGAACGCACTCGATCAAAATATCTTTTTTTCCATCGGCGTATTCTTTTACAACATTTTTAATTTTTACTTCACAGCCATAATTACTCATCTTACCGTTCTCAAAAAACGGAATAGCAAACGAGGCATCATTATCTAAACAATCTTGTACTAATTCTTTATAGCGATCTTCAAAAATATGCAATTTGGTTGCTTCGCCCGGAAGCAAAATAGTTTTAAGAGGAAAGGCCGGTAATGTGAGTTGATTGGAAGTCATACGCAAAGTGTTTTAACTAATTACGTATGAGAGGGTGCAAAAAGCGTGCTCAAAAACGTTAAAATTCAATAAAATCCTCACCAAATGAGTCTACTATCTCCCAGGTATGGTCGCTTAGTAGTTTTACCGAGTTAATAAACTCCAAATGTTCGGGTTTTGTTTTACCCCATTCATCAGGACTTATCATGTAAAGCCTATAAACCGCTTCTTTTTTGTAAAGATGATAGGTATGCCCAATAAAAGGCTCAAAAGAAAGTTCGGCCGTATATATTTTTTCGCTGATCTCAATGCGTTTTTGAATGTCTTGAGCTTGTTTTGCTAAAAGCGTTGCTTGTTTTTGGATCTGAGCCAACTGTTTATTGGTTTGCTCGCGCATGGCAGATAATGCTCGCGATTTTAATTTGCCTTCGTCTTCAGGCCTTATTGCAATGCTTCCCACTGTGTGAGGGTATGCGATCAAGCCAGGTTCTTCGGCGGTTTTGTCTTTATCGATCGGATTTTTGAACATAGTTTATTGAGTAATGCCTAATTTTTTTGCAATAGCAGGAGGAATTGCTTTTTTATGCAACATGATACTTGTTGTTTTTAATAGCATATAACTTTCGCTGGCGTAAAAATATCCATCGCAATCATTACGTTTTGTTCCCCAACTGTTTTTAATGGTATAATATAATGTTCCGTTTTGATCCTTAGCAGTTCCAACAGCATGCATGCCATGATCGTCTTGTGTATCGTAATTATCAAATTGTTTTTGGCGAAGCTCGGGAGTAATGGTAAGTTGTTTGTGTGGTTTAATGGCCAATAAGGCTTTTTCCATTTCCGTCATTTGATCTATCGATTTTTCGGGAACAACAGCTAATCCTTCTTTGTACATAAAACTTTTTTCAGTTACATCGGCACCCCATGCAAATGTAAATTCGTTGTTGATGGCGTATTGCATTGTTTCTTGCAATTCGTTTAATGGTAAATTATTTACTTTTTCCCATTGCCAATTATCCGGGATCTCTAACACAAATTTTTCGTAAGGCGCGTGATGCGTAAATGATGTAAGCACTATATAATCATCCGGAATTATTCCGGTTGCATCCGCATACGTGCGCGGGGTATAACTTTTCCCTTTGTAATCAAATTTCTCGGGTACTTTTCCCAAAAAATTATCGCATGTATTTTCAATGGTTTGAATTAAAAATTCATAATCTATTTTTTGCGCATTTGGATCCTTTGCAGGTTCGGCAATTGCTTTTATTGTTTTTTCTAAAAGCCCATGATTGTGTGGATCGCTATTATCTTTTTTTCCTGTATAAACTTCCTCGGGCACCATTCCGTATTTTTTCATGGCAAGCAATACATCCGGAAATCCACCACCCTCTGCTAAATTATTATTGCCATGCATGCGTATAAAATTTTGCACTTTTAATGGATAAATTTTTCTCACCACAAACATCTCACTCAAATTAAAGTCTTTGCCTTTTCCCATACGGATCATTTCGCTTTCAAAAAAAGATAAAGTGGAGAACGACCAGCACGTGCTTGTTCTTTCTTGATTTTGAACGGGCGTTGCATCCAATGATTTTACTATGGTAAAGGTGTACTCGCTGTTCGACTTATTAGTTTTTGTTTGCGCAGTTATAGCGGTTGCAGCTGTAATGGCGCAGATCAATAAAACATATTTTTTCATTTGTTGGATGTTTTTGCGGTAACAATTTTAAGTAAAAAAAGTATCTCAAAAAAGGTAAATAACACATAATGCATCATAAAATGCACCATGAACCACTTTTGAGTTTCAGGAAATGTTTGACTGTAGAATAAAAAAGCAATACCCGATGCCAATAATCTTCCCAATGAAATGCTCAGCAAATTTGAAGCCAACGCTTTTGGGTCGGGATTAACAAGACCAAGAATTGCTATTACAATTGCTACTGTCAAATGAAATACAATGCTGTAGATCCAATGCAAATTTTGTGGCGAGTGCTGAAAAAAGTTGAGAATACTAATGGATATTGCAGCCGAACCAAGTGTTGCAAACATAACGGGCTTAATAATGTTATTGATCTTGGTCATTTTTAGATTGGCTGCTTACATCTTTAATAACAACATACATGGCAATTCCAATTCCTAAAAGCGATAGTACAATGGTAAAATAAGGGTCTTTGGTTTTAAAATAGTCGTCTAACCTAATTCCACCCCAAGTGCTTGCGCCAATTATAACGCCCATTTGAATGGTTAAATTACTAAAACGATAGAATGTGTTAGGCTGTTTGCGAGGCAACTGCTTTTTGCTCATTTTTCTGACTGATATTTTTTACAATGGCTCCCATATTACAAGTGCCCGTAAAAACAGCGCCAGCTTCTATGGCTAATTTACTAGTGATGATATCGCCATTGATCTTTGCCGTAGTTTTTAAAGAAAGTGTTTCGGTAATATTAACTGTTCCTTTTACTTCTCCACTTAAGTCGGCATTGGTACATTGTATATTGCCTTCAATTCGGCCAGTATTACCTAAAACAAGTTTTCCTGAAATGGTGATATTGCCTATAAGAAGCCCGTCGATCCTAAAGTCGCCATTAGAATTGATATCGCCATTAATTTTAGTGCCTGAGCCTAAAAGGTTTATAGAACCGGCATCTACACTTTGATTTTTTGTTGAGTTAAACATGGGCCGTAATTTCATACAAGGTACGAAATTTGAGCTAAAGAGCACCTACTTTAGTTTATCAGGATTACTTAAAATGCTGTTATCCAAGCTTTTATAATTATCGTTATAGAATAATTGGTAGCCGTTGAGGTTCTTTTTTTGATAGAACATAGGCATATTTTCGGCAGAAATTACTACCAAGGTAAAGAGTTCTTTTTTCACTTCATCTTTAAAAAGATCTTTATCGTCTTTCATATTGTCTCTAAACTTTATGGCCTCATTGGCATTATCAAAGGTTTTTAAAATAATGAGTTGCATTTTTGAACCAAACAATGTACCGTCGATATTGAACGCTTTATTGCTGTAATATTTTTTTGTGAAGGCGCCCAGTTTTGATTTAAAGCCATTGGCAACTTTTGGATCATCGGGACAAAGAGCCAAAATAAAATGTTCGGTAATAAAATTGATCTGAAACGTATCCTTGCCCATTACTTTTGTTTTTGATGCATCAACCGCCGAATCGGGATCTTTTTGTTTTTTAATGCTATTTAAAATGTCTTTTGACAATGGTGCCACATCCGATTTAGGATACAGGGCCACAATTTGTTTTAAAGCTACTTCCAACGAATCAATTCCTTTTAATTTGCCAAGACTCATGGCTTTTATAAATTCGAATTTTGGTAAATACACATTCTTACCAAACTTTGTAATGGCCGCATCACTTTGCGTATACGATTCGGAATAATTACCTGCAGTGTATGATGCATAAACATTGGCGTAATCTTTTTCTACATCACTTAAAACACTTTGTTTTTCCTCTGCATATTTAGGGTTTTTGATTAGCTGAGCAAATTCACTGTTAGGGTAATCGTTCAATATCTTGTTCTTATAAAATTCAGCTTTCTCGGCATTTTTTTCTTTTTCGTAAATGCGAAATAATTGATAGTAGGTATTCAATAAATATTTATGCTTGCTGTAACGCGAGTTCAATTCTTCAAATGCGGCAATTGATTTTTTATTGTTGTTAAGATCTTCTTTGTACGTTGTGCCTAATAAATAAAATGCATCAATGATCTTATCGTTACTTACTTTTAATAACGAATCGGTTACAGGTAAATTTTTTAAATAAAATTCTTTTGTTTTCTTAGGGTCTTTACTTGCAGTTTTATCTTTCGGATCTTTAGTTGGATCTGCAGCAGTGTTTGCGTTAGGATCTTCAATGGTAAGCGCTTTGTTCGATCGGCGCCAGTTGTCCTCATTTTTGCGATTACCCCACTTTTTACCAAAATCAGCTATACCAAAACTAATGGTGTTTTGATTGTAGAAATAAAATGTGTTTTGACTGCCTGTTGGAAGATTTGGATTGGTTACAATATTTGTGTTGCTACCAAGGCTTTGCGCATTTGCTAATAATCTTACTTTTTCTTCACGCGCTTTCTCTTCATCCTCTTCCATTTTTTTGATGATCTTTTCTACCATCACTGCTTTTTCGGCATCGCTCATTTTGGCAAAACGCTGCAAGCTATCTTCGCGCTTAATGGTTTTTAAATAACTCACCAAGTTATCTAGGGTTTTTTGCCTGGCAACAATACTTTTATAATTTGGATGATCGTTAGGCAGTGTTATAAGTGTACTATCATAATACGCTTGCGCCATAGGATAATTAGTGAACTCAAAATTGATCTCGCCCAATTTTAAATACGATAATGCTTTTTGACTTGGATTTATAGTACTAGTTTGAACCGACTTTTTATAATACACAACAGCCTTATCAATATTTTTCTCTTTTTCTTCTATCTCTCCAAGGGTATAAAAAATAACATCATAGTAATCGGCATTTTTAAACTCGCGACTCATTTTCAAAAGACCCTTTTTGGTTTTTTCCGAATCCATTCGCTTTACATCCAGCAAACGTGCCAATTTGATCTTGCTGTAAAAAACCATTTCGTAATTTGGCTTTAAGCGAATGGTATATTCGTAAAAACGACGGGCGCGTTTATAATCTTTTTGTTCTTCCAACATTTGTGCAATGATGAATGAGTAGCGTGCGCGTTTTTTGCGTGGCGTTCCGTTAATGAGTTTGCGGTTGTTAGCGGCCTCCATTAATTTAGAAGAAGCTTCGGTAAGTAATCCTTTTCTAAAATAATAATCGGCTTCTAGTGCAGGTAATTCTTTTTTAATGCGGGCAGGTAATTTTTTTTCGTTTTTTAATAAAGAAATGATAGGTGCGGCACTACTTACCGAGCCAACTTCGTTATACGATTTAATCAACCACACCATGGCATCGTATTTATCTTTGGAATGATTATAAGTACTTACCACATATTCAAATGCTTCAATGCCCGAAAAAAATTCACGTTTATAAAAACGCGAGATGCCAATATTGATCCAATTATTATCTATCCATTTTCCGGACTTAGGAATGGTATTGTCTTTTGAATCTTTAATGGCATGACGCTGAATACAGGTAGTTGATTTTTTTATGGCCTTATCAAAATCAGGAAAAGTTGCTTTTGCCTTTTCGGGTGTAGGATAAACGTAAACGGGGAGTGTTTTATCGTAATTCTCTTTATTGTTATTTTCAATTTTAAAAACGCCGTCTTTAATACTTTCGGTTGAATAATAATAGCCGTTATAACGCGCGGTTAAATTATGATAGCCCCTTGAAACAACCGTGTTCTTTTTTGTAGAACAAGATGCCAATAGTAGGATCAAACTGAGATATGTGAAAAGCCTGAGTTTCACTCTGTTATTTTAAACGAAAGAACGGTAAAAATAGTATAATTTTTAGAGTTTTTAGAGGAAAAAGTGTTAAGGAGGGCTATTATGATAACTGTTTCACGGCCAAATAAGCCATTAAGCCTGTGCCAATACGAAGGGCGTTCTCGTCAATATCAAAAGTAGACGTGTGAACTCCTGAGCCAATATTTTTTGATGTATTGCCTGTTCCGAGCCTAAAAAAACAGCTTGGCACTTTTTGTGAAATAAAGGCAAAATCTTCGGCGGTCATGCGTAAGGGCAATTCTTCTACATTGGCTTCGCCCAAATATTCTTTGGCCCAAGTGCTGCAATTTTTTGTGAGCGCTTCATCGTTCACTAAAAACGGATAACCTTTTTCAATGCGAAATTCGCAAACACCATTCATTTGTATGGCAATGTCCTCGGCAATTTTTTTCATTTTTAAATGCGCTTTCTCTCTCCAGTTCTCATCCATGGTTCTAAAAGTGCCTTCAATTTTTACTTCATCAGGTATTACATTAGTTGCGCCATTGCCATTTATTTTTCCGAAAGCAATTACCGTTGGTGGTTTTGGTTTATTGTTGGTTTCTAATGTTGAATAAGCCGGCGGCCTTACCATAAATGCTTTATGTAGTTCTAATAATATGTTTGAGGCTATCAGTAATGGATTAATATAATCGTTTACCATAGCTGCATGACCGCCTTTACCTTTTACCGTTATATATAATTCATCGGTACTTGCCATGTACATGCCTGTTTTAAAACCAACTTTTCCGGTTTCCATACTCGGAAAAACATGTTGCGCTAAGGCTGTACTAACTTTTGGAGATTCAAGCACACCTTCGTTGATCATGAGCGATGCACCGCCAGGTAAAACTTCTTCGCCCGGTTGAAAGATGATTTTTACACTTCCTTCAAATTCATTTTTTAATTCATTTAAAATAATGGCTGCACCCAAGGCACATGCGCTGTGCACATCATGTCCGCAGGCATGCATTACACCTTTGTTTTTTGAAGCATAAGGCACATTATTTTTTTCTTCAATGGGCAAGGCGTCCATATCGGCGCGCAATAAAATGGTTTTTACTGATGGATTATTTCCTTCGATCAAAGCAACAATACCTGTTTTTACAATACCATTTTTAAAAGGGACATTATATTTTTTTAAAACACCTTGAATAAATGCTGAGGTATTGTGTTCTTCAAAAGATAATTCAGGATGTTGGTGAATATGCTGGCGAATAGAATTTATTTCAGAAAAAAGTTCTTCTGAACGCTTTTGTATTTTAGAAATAAGTGTCATTATTTATTGAGGAGCATTTTTAGTCCTATCAAAATGATCATAGCGCCAAAGATCTGTTTTACCACTTTGGTATCAAGCGCCAGAGCCGTTTTACTTCCAAAATAACTTCCCACAATAAATGTAATAGCCATAATAAGAGCGTATTTATAATTAACCTGACCTTCTTTATAATAATTGTAAACTCCTAAAATGCCTATAGGGAAAAGAAACATAAAAAGCGTTGTGCCTTGTGCTTCTTTTTGATTCATGCTCATAAAATAAATTAATACAGGAACGATAACAATGCCGCCGCCAATACCAACCAATCCGCTTAAAAATCCTGCAACAACACCAACAGCCAATAAAATTAAAATAGCATTCATAATTCAAAAAACATTACATGTATTAAAAATCTGTGGCGAATGATAAACCTACCACGGCCTTTTTTTGAGCTTTAAAGTTATCAATTCCGTAACCAAAATCCAATCTCACAAAATAACCGTATAATCTTGAACGTATACCCCAGCCTGCGCCTGCTACCAAAGGATTTTTATCGTTAATAACGGTAATAATGATAGGACTTAAATTACTTCCTTGAATATAAGTATTTACATTTTCGGTGTTCTCTTTGCTCAATGGATTGAAACCATACCATGCAGCGCCCAGATCAAAAAAGCTGATCAACTGTAAATTATTTAAGAAATCGGAACGCATGGGTCTATCAACAAAATATTTTACGATAGGAAAACGCAACTCCGAATTGTAGGTAACAAAATTATTTCCGTTACGAATGTTTTGAGAGAAGCCGCGCATATTTGTTGCTAAAGTTTGGAATTGATATTGCTCGGGTTTTACAATATTGATCTCGTTATTGAATTTAGCATTGAACCAATTATCAACCCCACCTAGGTAAAACAATAAACGGTCGGTACCCAAAGATGTTCCGCCTGCTAAACGATTACACCAGGTAATTTGTCGGTGAATGCGTTGGTAGTGCCTTACATCAAACCCCGCAGTAATAAGATCGTGTCTTTCTTTCTTTATTTTGCGCCAGTATTCGCCCCAAACTTTTCCGCGAAACCCATTCATAATATTTACCATTACATTTCGGGTATCATCATAAACTAATTCTCCGCGCAAACCAACGTAATTATCGTAGGCTGGTTTTTTTGGAAGCGACACATCGCCTAAAGAAAAGTAGTTGAATTTATCATTACGAAATAGAACCGATCCTTTTGTTGCTAATACTTCGTTGATAGGTAATTTAGCCGTGTAACGAATATCGTGTATGTGCGCGCGAGCAGGACTTCCATAAAAATCATCGATCTTCACAAAGCTTTGGCGATGCAATACTACTTGATGATCAATTTTCTTTTTGCGATACTCATATGACAATAGCACTTCATTATCAACGCCGCCGCTTGTAAATAGATCAGCAATTCCTGAGAATCGAAACGCGCCAACAATGCGATGATCTTCAAAAAGATCGCTAATGCCAATTTTAGTTAGAAAATTCAAGCCCGGATTTAAATATACCGGCGAACCTCCACCGGCAAAACGCTGGTACGTTGTTCCTAAATACGCATTGTCGAATTGCGTAACGATATAATCGCTAAAAAAAGAGGTGAAATAATTCTTTTGAATTGGGAACGTTATTAAGCCGGCATTTTTTGAACGTTTAAGAGAGTCGGCCGCTAAAGAAACTACGGTATTGGTTCCGGCGACTTCTGTCTTTTTGGGTTCGCCACTCAATGTATAATTATCAAAATCAATTCCGTCTAGTTTTTTTGTTGGAGTTTGGCTAATGCTTGGCGAACTGATATCGGGTTGATATTTTTTGGCATTGTAAAAATACGGATCGAGTAATGCAGGCTTAATGGTCATTTTAAACCAACTGTCTTTAGGTTGCGAATAATTTACCAGATCTAATTTCCCTAAGGGCGTAACAGCCATATAATTTTTACCGTTGTAGTAAAACATTTCGGCCACATGCGTTGTGTTTAAATTAATATTTTGATCTAAAATATTACGATCGTAATTAGTTACCAATTTGCTTTTGAAAAAATAGCGATAATGCTCGGTTGTATCTACAAATGAAATAGCACTGTCGAATTCAGCAAGATAACGATTATAGATGCCGTTTTTTTCGCTGAGATAAGTGATGTATTGATTGGTGTAGGCCTGAGGAACGCGCTCATCAACTTCACTTGTATTGGTAATGCCAACCAGTACCGATGTTTTAAATGGATACGGAGCCATGTAAAGATCCATGTTTTTGTTGAATTTATGAAAGAAGGCCGCATCATCTTTTGCTTTTATTGTATCGTTGGTGCGATTACTTTCAAACACAATGTACTTTGATGATTTTACAAAAACAGGATTGTTATCATCCCAAACATCGTTGGTTATTTGTTCGAGGCCGCTATTGTTAAGCGTAAAAATAAAAATGTCGCTTTGGCCTTTTCCTTTTTTTACACCACTTACCACTAATTTTTTCCCATCCTGACTAAAAGAGAAGCTGTTCACTTTTTCAAAGCCGGGCATATTTCGAATATGTTTTTCTTTGGTTTCGGTATCATAGGTATGAATTACTAACTGATCTTTCAATTCGTAGATCATCATCACCGTTTTATTATTTGGATGCCATTGGATCACCGGATAATTGTAATCGGCAATGCGTTCTAGCTTTGGTCCCTTTTTTAAAATGCGGATTGGCTTCTCTTCCAAATTTTTTACGTACACTTTCATTTGGCTCAATTCATCGGTTGCGTAAGCTACATTTTTAGCATCAGGGCTTAAACGCAATTGGTAATAATGTTTGGCCGACTTATATTTTTTAAGAACCGTATTGTTATTAATTGGCGAAGTGCGAGCCGAATCTTTCGTCATATAGATACGACGGTTTTGCGCGTCAACAAAATCAAACAATAGATTATCAAATGAAGTTCCGATCACAAACAAAAAAGCATAATCGGGTGAGCGATTTATTTTTGTCATGTACAATAAACTTGGAATTTGCGATTCGCCGTGCACATCCACAATGTAATGCCATAAAGCGTGCCCTGCATTTGCGGCTTGTTTACCAGTAAGTTTATTGAATTTACTAATCTTGTCGTTTTTTAAAGCATCGTAAAGTAAATTATCGTAATAACTGTTCCATCCTTCCGATAAATATTGCACTAAACCTTTGGTAAACCAATCGGGCAAATTCATGAGGGTAGAATTTTTTACCATTTCGCGAGCGCTTCCTGAGTAAAGATTTTGATTGATCATTAGTTCGGCAAGTGCGGCGCGAATTTGTTTATCCATATCGGCGTGGCTGCCATTAAAGTAAACAAAGATCTTATCGCCAATTATTTTTGTTGTACCACCAATGTTAGAGGATTCATCATTATTCAACCCAATATTACTTTGCTTAAAATCGTTTTGATTATTGTAAACAATAACATTGATCTTATCTTCTACTTGATGTTCTAATCGTTTTTCTAAAATGGGTAATTGATTATTGGCCGAAACCGAAACATATTTTGCTATTTCATTTCCACCTGCATAAAAGTAAACGCGTATGCGTTCGTAGTCAAAATAAGTCCAGTTAAAATTTTGGTATTGGATCCTGTTTTTGCCGAAATCCATTTGCATGCCATAATAGAATTGGGCTTGCAGTTTTAATGCAGAGCTTAGAAGCAAAATTAATATGGCAAAACGTAGTCTTTTGAACATAGGCCGGGACTTATAAAAGTAGCAAAAATCCAATACTTTATCAAGGAAATATGGCGCTTTTAGGGGTATTTTAGGTTCTTTTCACAATAAATTTGCTGCGAAATAACCAATTGCCATCGGTAAGCCACACAATGTAAAGGCCATCATTTAGGTCGTTGATATTTACTTCGCCATGATCTTGCTTTATATCCAGCAACAAAGGCCTTACAATTTTTCCGAACTGACTAAAAATAAAACCTTCCACTTTGGTGCCAACATAATTGTAAAAACGTAAGCGAATAAATTCCTGATCAAAAACCGGGTTGGGAAATACTAAAATATTGGGCTTAGGCGTTTGTTGTCCCACATAAATGCGATAAGCGGGAGAGGTTTCAAAACCCGGAATAGAAACTTTGTAGTAGTTCACCATTTCAATACCCGGCGAACCATGCGTAAAATTAAAAGACTCATCGGCGGTTGTGTTACCACAAATGCCAGAGTAGTTATACAATTGTAAATAATTTAGAGAATCGGTGCAGTGTAAAATTTCGTAACCGGGGCATGGTTGTCCTGCAGATAGTGTAAATCGAACTAATACTTGACTATTGGCGCCTTGGTTTTGACTATTTACCAAACTAACATTTACGTTTTGTATACGCTGCGAAAACGTGCTAAAGCACGCAATGATAAAACTATATGCGAAAAGTCTCTTCATTCCTCCTGTATCCAAACGTAATTAGCCCCCAAATTATTGTATACAACTAGCACATAAGTACCTTTTGAAAGCTTTAATTTTTCAAACTCAACCGTAATGCTTCTGGAGCCTGCTTTAATAGGGATCTGAGGGGTTACTATTAGTTCAAACGATGGGTTGGTTGCCTTGTAAATGTAGGCGGTATAAGGCCCGGGGTTTTCATTAAAATTAATTTGTGTTCTGGCCGAATATACATGAGTAATAGTTTTATCTAACACTATTTTTTGGATGAACATAGAATTTTTTAGGACGGCATCATTGATAGAAGTAGCGTGAATAGTTATTTTTTTCCCGGCCTTGCCGGCTAGCGGGTTTGCGTCAGGCTGCATCCAAATGGGATAAATGCTTCCGTTGTGTATGATCAAAGAAAAATATTTTTCTAAGGAAGAATTATTTTTCCATTCAAATGCCGTTTCATTTAATTTATGTTCGGTAAATGTTGTGCCATTATCTCTGCTTACGGCCAAGTAAACATCGGTTAAATTTCCCTTGGCAAAATTACGTTGGTTGGCATACATAACGTATAAATATCCGGTTGAATGGTCAATAGCAAATCGCGGCATAAATTGCTGTTTGTGATTTGGATAATAAGTAACAAGTATTCTATCGAGCCAGGTATCTCCACCATCATCACTGTAAGTTAAATACACATCATTATTTTTTATTCCATTTTTGGCATCACTCCAGCAAACGTAAATACGGCTCATGCTTTTATTGCAAACGGTATAAGCGAACTGATTTGCTTTAGTAAACGGATTTGTTTTATTTTTTGGAATACTATCTATGAAAATATCTTTTGGCAACCATGTTTTTCCTCCATCACTGGATCGGGTAAAATAAAGTGCGCTATTCTTGATGTACGACTTATACAATTTTCCATCGGCGGCGGCCATGTTTGGCGCTTGAGGTGTTTTGGTAATGCTGTCTAATACATGATAAATTAAGCCCTCGTTTTTTCTGTCTTGTATGCTGTTACCCAGTGTTTTAATATCCGGCCCCGAAATAACCGCGAAAGTGTTGATCTGAGCGAGATTTAGGCCTACGCAAAAATAAAGAGTTATTATACCAAAATATTGTTTGAACATGCTTTTATAACAGCAATTAAAAACATAAATTTACGACTAAATTTTAAGGATTATGGAAAGAAGTACGATAACAGATTATATTGGCAGTAACAAGGAAAGAATGTTAAATGAGCTGCTTGATCTTTTGAGAATTCCATCGGTAAGCGCCGATACAAAATACAAAGAGGACGTACTAAAAACAGCGGAGGCAGTAAAGATAAGATTGGTTGAAGCTGGCGCTGATAATGTTGAGATCTGTAAAACAAAAGGGTATCCGGTTGTTTACGGCGAAAAAATAATTGATAAAAATAAACCAACAGTAATTGTTTATGGTCACTACGATGTTCAACCGGCCGATCCATTGGAGTTATGGGATTCGCCACCATTTGAACCGGTGATCAAAAAAACAGCAACGCATCCTGATGGCGCTATTTTTGCGCGTGGAGCTTGTGATGATAAAGGGCAAATGTATATGCACATAAAAGCGTTTGAGATCATGATGAGAACAAACACGCTTCCGTGTAACGTAAAATTCATGATCGAAGGGGAAGAAGAAGTTGGTTCGGCAAATTTGGGTGAATGGATAATTGCCAATAAAGCAAAATTAAGAGGCGATGTAATTTTAATTTCTGACACATCGTTAATAGCCAATGATACACCAAGTATTGATACCGGCCTAAGAGGTTTGGCATATATGGAAGTGGAAGTTGTTGGTGCAAATCGCGATCTTCACAGTGGAGTGTATGGTGGTGCAGTTGCAAATCCAATAAATGTACTGTGTACGATGATCGCATCTTGCCATGATGAAAACAAACACATTACTATTCCGAATTTTTACGACGATGTTCTTGAGCTAACCACTGCACAACGCAAAGAGATGGAGAAGGCGCCATTTAATTTAGATAATTATAAAAAGGATCTTGCTATTGAGGATGTATATGGCGAAACAGGATATTCAACCATTGAGCGCTCGGGCATTCGCCCTACATTAGATGTAAATGGAATTTGGGGAGGATATACAGGCGAAGGCGCAAAAACTGTTTTACCAAGTAAGGCATTTGCAAAAATAAGCATGCGTTTGGTTCCTAATCAAAGTTCAGCAAAGATCAGCGCTATTTTTCAAAAGTATTTTGAAAGTATGGCACCAAAGGGAGTTAAGATAAAGGTAAAACCGCATCATGGCGGAGAGCCTGTTGTTGTAAATATGGATAGCGCAGCCTATACAGCTGCTAGCAGAGCTATGGAAGAAACCTACGGAAAAAAACCGGTGCCAACACGCGGCGGAGGAAGTATTCCAATTGTTGCTTTATTTAAACAAGAATTAGGATTGGATAGTATTTTAATGGGATTTGGTTTAGATAGCGATGCACTTCATTCGCCAAACGAACATTATGGTTTGTTCAATTATTACAAGGGCATTGAAACTATTCCATTATTCTACAAACATTATGCGCAATTATATAATAGCAAATGAGTTTAAGCAGCTGGATAGGATCGGTTGGAGTAACCGTTTTATTATTCGCCTTTGTTCTCAATCTTTTAAAAAAATTGTCAGCCGATTCTAGCCCTTACTTATTAATGAATATTGTTGGCGCGCTTCTTGCCGGCATTTCAAGTTTCATGATAGATTTTTGGCCCTTCGTGATATTAGAATCAGTTTGGGTAATTGCATCATTAGTTCCACTTCTTAAAAAAGCAACATGACCAAGATCGTTTATTTTTTATTTACCATTTTAGTTTTTACATCGTGTAAAGATTTTAAAGAAGCACAATGCACCGGGGTTACCGGATTTAAAATAAATAAGGTAGACATGAATGGCATAGATGCGGATATTATGTTAGGAATAAAAAACCCGAACGGCATTGGATTTTCGATCTATCCAAGTGAATTTGATGTAAAGCTTGCCGGTATTGGATTAGGAAAGGCAAAGCTTAAAAGGCGCGTACATATTGATGCAAATACCGAGAAGAACTACACCTTTAATTTAAAAAGCAGTTTCAAAGACATGAACATGATGGATGTAATGAAACTGGTTAACTCAGGCTCATCAGGAATGATACAAGTAAAAGGAAACCTTAAAGCAGGCAAATTTTATTTAAAGAAAAATTTACCGGTCGACGAGAAGCATTCTATGCGATAGGTTATTTTCCTTTTGCTCCTTTTTCGGAAGCAACTTCAGCAGCAGCCATTGCTTCCAAATCACGATCAAAGAAATACAATCCACCTTTATCGTCGCCTATTAATTTTAATTTATCTACTATCTGGCGCGCCAAAGCTTCTTCTTCAATTTGTTCGCTTACATACCACTGAAGGAAATTGTGCGTTGTATAATCTTTTTCTTTTAAAGTGATCTCAACAAGATGATTGATCTCTTCGGTTACTTTCATTTCATGTTTTAATACTTCTTCAAATACTGATTTAACTGATTTAAATGTAGCAGGAGGTTGCTTTAAAGCCGGAACCACTCCGTGGCCACCGCGCTCGTTAACAAACTTAATGAGTTTAAGCATATGCATGCGTTCTTCATCGGCATGGCCGAATAGAAAAGCGGAGATGCCATTTAAGCCTTGTGTTTCGGCCCAACTTGCCATTGATAAATAATATTGTGATGAGGAAGCCTCTAATTGTATTTGCTTATTTAAAGCATTACTAACTTTTGATGATAACATATCTCTTATTTTTATTCAAAGGTACTAATACCAAACAGAAATAAAAAATTGGGTATTTAGTAGAACCTCAAAAAGTATTTTTTATTATTTGGGCGCCTTATCGGGCTATCACTTCAAGCTTGTTTGTCCTTTGTTATGTTTGTCGCACTGCGGGGTCTGCGCAGAAAAAGCGAAGCCTCCTCGTTGCGCAAACATTAAGCAAAGCCCTAAACAAGGCTTTTCGTTCTATCCCGGGCGCAGCATTACGCTTTAGTTTACACTAAAAAATATCTGCCGCTTTTTTAATCCTTTTTTACTTTTTTCGGTAGATTTTTAT
>Ga0163149_10000233_pt1 | contig 73196 bp, 70 predicted proteins | sample OliLakLV19MP5G1_FD_148604 | JGI IMG/M metagenome (GOLD analysis project Ga0163149, IMG submission 148604) | Freshwater microbial mat bacterial communities from Lake Vanda, McMurdo Dry Valleys, Antarctica - Oligotrophic Lake LV.19.MP5.G1 | ecosystem: Environmental > Aquatic > Freshwater > Lake >...
TTGTCAAATGAAGAATTTGAACAAGGGTACATTGCACGTAACCCTAAAAACCACAATGATTTATGGTATGTGGCAAAGAAATATTTTGATGATAATCTTGAGCCAGTTTAATTAAATTTCTTTTCACAATTTCTAAAAAAAACAAAAATATGCAATTCTCAGTAAAATTTGAAAACCCCAACTCGTGCGAGTTGAGTGGAACAATAAAATCGCAGGTAGGTCTGCGACGGATATGCATCATCAAAGATTATACAGGATGCTGGGATCTTGATGAGCGGTTAATAACCGGGAGCATCTATCCGGTTATTGTACGAGAAGTAGAAGTGCACATAACAAAAGAGGAGGCGCAAAGAGCAGGACAGTTATTTTTAGATAACTTTCAAGTTACTATAACCGTTCCAAAAGAAAGTCTAAACGGCTTTTTCTTTCTGGACGTAGTGACAGAAACTGATAGTACTAATAACCAAATCCGGAGTGTCAGAATGGAATGGGTTATTAATAAAGAGAAGCTTTATGCTGCATGGGCAGAAGCTGGATTTCCGACGGACTGGAATCCAAACGGAGACAAAGACCAGCAAAGTTAAAATTAAAATTTTTTAAGTAGTCGTGCCAATAGGTGCGGCTACTTTTTTTGTTTAACACGAAAAAAAAAAAGAAAGATGAAAAATCGCATACTGAAGATACTCCTAAGAGACAATCCAAAACATTGGGTAGTATTAATACTACTGGCTCGTACGGTAGCAGAATATATCGTTAAGACCACGCCACGGGGCGCAACATTTATAGATCTTCTTGGAAGAACTCAAACCAGCGGAATAACATATAGCGACGTTGACGCATATGGCTATGTTGAGTTTTGGTGGGGCTATGATCCCATTGCTTCTGCAAATAGTAAAAACCTTCAACGAAGAGCTATGAAAGCGTTTGAGGCTGAGCTCTTAGAACGTGTTGCAGCTTTAAACCTTGGAATAAACACAGAAAAACTTTATTTTACCCAAAAAGGTGGAAGAAAGCTTGACGTAGATGACATGAAAAAAATACAGTTAAAACGTGCGTTAAAACAGCTCTTACGAGAAAAATCTAAGTGTGTATAAGCCACACCTACCAACCTACAGTAATTCTGGAATTACTCTGGTAATTCTGGAATTACTAAAGTAGGTTCTAAGATGTATCTACGATTGCGTAAACAATTTTTGTTTTGTAACGACACTTACAAGATCGTACTAATTTACTTAAATATCTACGACTTGAGTTAAAGTCGTAAAAATTTAATCTATAACGGAATTTACAAGATCGTACTAAAACTAACTACTATGAAAATTACTTTCATTCTAAGCCATCATGCGATACTTAGAATAGTTCAGAGGCAAATTGAAGATCCAAATAATACCGAACCTATTATAGCAAACAGTAGGATCCGTAAAAAAATCTTATCTAATTGTACTATAACTAGATATGATTTTAGTACAGAATACTTTGTAACTAATGAAATTTACAGACAAGTTTACGTCTGTAGAAAACTTGATACTGACCGGTATTTAGTTATTACCGCGTTCAGGATGAATCAAGACAGACCATAAAAATAAAATAAAATGAATGAGATCGTACAATATTTAGTAAGTATCGCAATAGCTATAATAATTATTTTAGCTGGAATAGTTATTATAGTAACTCAAGTTTCTAATGCAGTTGGCAGAATAAATAATCCGTTTTATACCGTAGCTATAACAATTGGTATAATTGGAATATTGTCTGGCTTAGTTGTAATAATTCTATTTTTTTTTAATCAAATAAAAATAATGAACAATGACACTACAAGATGTTAAGGATCATAATGCATTATCAGGGCCTATCAAAGGCACTCTTGATAAGTTCTGTGATCTATGGTATGCTATTGCCATACGCGATGGTAACTCCGAAGAGGTTGCAATAAGAATAGCTTTAGATAAGCTAGGTTCAACAATGCTTGATATGTCGAAGAAAACTCACTACTACCTTATTACTGTATTTGACAATAATGAGGTGAAACAATACGAAGAATCTGTTAAAGTTGGATCAAGCAATGTAGCTGATATAAAAGCTGCATTTACCGAAACTCTTAACAAAAAATATAAAGAGTGGAAGTTTGAGTGGTATCTTGGAGATCAAAATACATTCAAGAGATCGTAGATAAACTAACAAACCTTAACTATACCCAACAAGGGTATAGTTATAATATTTATTACTAAAACAAAAACTGATGCCAAACTTATTAACAGTAATATTACTTGTACTTATTTTAGTTTGTATTGCCGTTTCACAAAAAGCTGTTGAACGTCAAAACATACTCATAGCTAAGGCTTTGTATGTCATAGCTATAATATTGGGTATCGTAATTTGCATAACAACCTAATCAACACTCCCTGCTCTGCTATTGCTTTCGTGTAGCGTGATTTGTAGAATCTAGCATCAGGGAGTATTTAAATTTGGTTTAGTCTAATTAAAGTTAGAATCAATTAAATCCTCTAAGATTAAACGATATTGCTGTAAATTTTGAAAATATCTTACAAACTATAAACAACCATTTCTAATGAGAAGTATCGAAAAAATCCAAGTAATTGTAGGTATAACGATCACTACAATAGCTTTTATGATTTCGTTGAAGGTAGCAGGAGTTATGCTAATTGCAACTCTTATAGTTTTATTTACAGAATTGCAAATTGCAAAAAGTTCTAATCAACAAAAGATTGACGCATTGTTAAACATACGAGTGATCGTATTACTTTTGTGTTTATTCTTGTTAATTACTATCGCAGTAAACTTTAAAAATTCATAACATGAGTTACAACAAATTTATTCCATTGGTAATGTTGATGTTTTTATTCTTTATGGCATTTGAAACTTGCAATGCCCAATGCCACGGTAATCGGTGGATTGTTGGAAACAACAATACTAGCGTATTCCAACAAGCACGCAATGGCATTAACGCTATTGTCATTAAAGATTCTGACTTTAATGTAATCAAATTCAACCAACCGCTGATAGTAACTAACATCAAAGTTACTGGCAAATCTTTTAATAATCCTAATAATACAGTATTTGAATCTATAGATTTTAATGAATCTGAAAACAATACAGATCAAATCTGGATTGTTGGAAAAGAGATCATTGAGGCTATTGATTCAGGTTGGTTTCTAAAGTTTAAAATAACACTTAAAATTGGAGATGAATATAGCATTATCACAATTTGCAAGTGTGCTGAGATTCGGGAGTAAGGATTCTTTTCATAGCGATTTACAACAGCTTCGTAATAACAATTACGGGGCTGTTTTTATTTAATAACAAACAATTAAAACATACTCGCCTGTATGAAAAATAATACCAATTATTACTGGCCGGATTCTATGGATTCTGCTATTGCAGATAAAGTTGTAGGATTAGTTAGAACTTTAACAATCTGGAGTAGCTGTAGTCCACAAACTACTTGGGCTAAAGCTTTAGATGTTCCAAGAGCTTTAAAAGCTCTTCTGCTACAAACCGAACCAAAATCTTCGTATGCTTATGTAATGCAAACAGAATGCTGGTTTCCACAATTCATTGTGAAACTAGGATTCAAAAAAAACGGGCTTGCATTAACACAAGCTACGTATCAGGCTGGTAGAGTTATAATACCAGATTATACTAAACTGTACAGAATTGAGTTTACCTCACAAGGTACTATTCTAGTCTGGTATGGTGAAAATCATACCGATCTATTTAGGTACAGTAAATACGGGTTCAGTCATGTTACTGATACAAAGGATCAAAATTTAACAGTGTTAGAATTATTTCAAAAACAAACTAAATAGTAAACGATGGCAACACCAGCTAAATCTGACAAGATTGTAAAAAGGAAAACTTTGGTAGCAAAATCTGATTCTCCAGGTTATGAGACTATTAAAGTAAGTAAGGATACGAAAGATTCTTACAAGGAGGAAAAAAAGAAAAATCAACCTATTTCAACTAAACCTAAACCTGAATAGTATGTGGTGGGAAGAATACAACTTAGAAGAAGCCTTCGTGGATTATTCTGAAATTTATCCTATAGAAAGAATTGAATCTGATTTGATACCGTTTTGACAAGACGGAATCCAGCAGGCTTCTTCTTTCTACCGGCAACTGAAACAAGCTGTAATTACCTAATTACGGCTTGTTTGTTTTACTTTAACAAAAGCAATTTAACAATGAAATATTTAACAGGCGATTCAAGATGGGTTACATTCTGCCCTAAATTTAGCAATTCTCTTTATTTAGATCAAGCTGGTCAGTTTGATGAAAGACCTCAAATAGTCACTGGCATTACTCAATTATTAGTATTACTGGCTATGCCAGTTCTATTAGTTTATTCAATTTATTATTTGTTTCTAATACCATTTATATTTTTTGGGTGGGGTGAATTATATATTAGTTTACCAGTTAGAACTGGAATACAAAGTTGGAGTAGTGCTTCTTGGGGATTCACTTATCACAGCAATACTGTATGGATATATGTAGGTGGAGATGATCGTGGTAAATCGTGTAAAACCATAAAAATGCCATGGCATTCTTTTTGGGTAAGAACATCTACTAAATTAAAAAATGGTAATTGGTTTCATGAAACTATAGATAGGGAATTAGATTTTATGAATGAAGATATTATAGCAGTCGGTGGTTATGGTTGGTTAGAAAAAAACAAATATGTTGAAGTACACCCGTTTTTAGATAAATATAATAATACTACAGTTACTGCAACTGTAAGTATTATTAAAAGGGAGTGGAGATTTTATTGGCCTGTTTTGACAAAACTGTTTGTTAATAATGTTTTAACTATTATGGTAGAGTTTGATGAAGAGGTAGGTAAAAATAAAGGTTCATGGGAAGGTGGATTTGTAAGTTGTAAGTACAAACTTAGAAAAGACGAAAGTGTGTTAAACTGTTTAAAAAGGCTGGAATCAAAACAACCATTTTAATTATGACCATAATAGAAGCTTTTGAATCAAACCCATATTTACCAAAGTTTATTCAATTTTGTATTGATCTAAATGAAGACATTAGCAGTTTAGATCAAGCTACTAATAGTCATATTTATGGACTGTTAGTACTATGGCTGTCTACGGTAAATATCGGTATTAGTTTAACTAATACTGATATAATATCGTATTTCATAAAATCAGAACTACAAAATAAACTTGACATGGATTGTTTTTTATTTGAAAAACAATCTAGCTTTACTGTAATTAATCGTAAACCAAAATCGGAATTTATGAAAGTACTCATAGATGCCATAACTACACTAAAATATATTCAGAATGATGACTTATGACAATCTAACTGATGGTCAAAAGAGTGCGATTGAATCTATTAGAAAATGGATTCAAGAAGGTGCTAATGCTATGAGTTTTACTGGTGCTGCTGGTACTGGTAAGACCACAACAATCAAGTTTCTGCTTGATATATTAATGGGTGAATACTCTGTACTGCTTTTAGCACCAACTCATGCTAGCAGAGGTATTCTATCAAATATGAGTGGTTACGATGTTTCTACAACCCACTCAGCATTAGGGCTTAGGCCTGATGTTGACCTTGCTGACTACGATCCAGATAAGCCAGAATTTGCACAAACTGGAAAGTGTATTGTAAATAACTATGATATAGTTATTCAAGAGGAGGCAAGTATGATAAATCAAGAGTTAATGGATTTACTAGTTAACTCTACTAATTGTATAATTTTTATGGGAGATGAATGCCAGCTTCCACCTATAGGTGCAGATTCTTGTCCAGCTTTAAGTTTAGAGTATAAGACTACTCTAACTATGGTTATGAGACAAAAATCGAACAACACTTTATTAAAAGTGTTGAGTTTAATGAGATGTATTATTTCACAGAAATGTGGATATAATTATCAAGATAACTCAGTTGAGTTAATTGAACAATTAGGATTAACTGGTATGCCTAGTAGCTGCTTATCATTAATTCAACAAGTTTGGAATAGTAATGCTAGTGATGGTTCTATTTGTTTTGATCCAAAAGTACATCTATTAATAAAGGATTGGGAAATCTCTGATATAGATCGAGATAAGTATTTATTCACAGCTTTTACTAATAAAAAGGTAGACGACCTTAATAGAATTTGTGCAGAACTCTTAGACATTAAACCATTCCGTGAAGGTTTTAGAGTAATCTTTACAAAAACTTTCAAAAGTGGAACTTTAGCAGATATTACTAATAATACTAGAGGTAGGGTATTACGAATTGATCCTACTATATTTCAGTATAAAATTGGTAAAGAAACTATCAATTGCATTAAAATCATATTTGACATTGATGGTAAAGAGTATTCTGTATTAACTCCTACTACTGGAAATCTTGATAATTATATTATTAAACATGGAGATATAATAAACGCTGCTAGCAAATCTAAGAAACAAGATAGTTGGAATGAATTTGAATGTATGATAGGAACAGTACAACCTTTTAAAGACTACTTAAACAAAGCGTTTTCACAAGAGTTGGAATCAAGGTTTATATATGTTGATACTAGAAAACGTCCTAAACAATATATCAAGCCGGGCTATGCTATAACTGTGCATAAATCTCAAGGTTCCACAATCCCTACAATGGTTGTGGCAATTAATGATATTGCACAATCAAGAGACCTTGCAGATAAGCTACTTTATGTAGCTCTTAGTAGAGCTAGCGAAAAAGTTTATATCGTATAAAACTAAACAATTCCAATTAAGATCCTACCTCTAAGTTCCCACTTAGGGGTAGCTTTTTTTAACTAACAAAAACTTTTAAAAAGTAGTTAAGCTTTAACTACTATTTTTTCACCAATTCTAATTGTATGAAATCGGTCTATGGTTTATTATTATTCCTTTCAGGAATTTTTGTGGCTGGCTCTAAAAGTCCAGAACAAATTATCAGTTACATTAAAATAACTGATACTGTACAAGTGTTAGTACCTACAACAGCGGAAGTTTATTTATTAGCAAGATTAATTGAATCAGAAGCTAGTAGATCACAAACCGGTGTTGAAAGAATATCAGGCAGAATAGCTGCCGGCAATGTTGTAATGAACAGGTTACGAGCAGATTTGAAATCTGGTAAAACCGTATCTCTTAAAAAGATAATCTACAAAAAAAATCAATTTTGTGGAATCAAGGTTAAAAGATTTCGAGATAAGCCAAGTAGAGAATCTTTGATAGCTGCAACAATTGCACTATTAGATTTGAACTTACTGCCTGATAATATACTGTTCTTTAATTCTCCTAATGCTCCTAATATTTGGAATAAGACAGAATTAGTGGAATGGGCTAGAATAGCAAAACATTCATTCAAATATAGATCATAATACAATGTCAACAAAAGGAAACACGCTTTCAATGACTATTGAAGTTGAATTGGGAGATGCTTTTAATTTATTACATGAAGAAGAATTCACTTGGTTTCAAAATGAAGTATTAGTGGGTAATGGAACTTTAGTGTTACACTCTGACGAAATAGGAGATATTATTGGAATTATAAAGAAAGTTTCAGATGTGCGGTATATCTCTTAATATTACTTATAACGTTTGGCAGCTAACTGAAAGTTTTTGTTTTTAACAAAAATTTTAGTTAGCTGCTGTTAGCAAATGTAAAATCTCCCTTTTGAGTGTAAGATGCTCGTAATAATAAGCAATAATAAAATGGAAACAGAACAAAGACAAAAATGTGTAGTAAGGTATCAAATTGCAACTTATTCGGGAGAAGAGGTTGTTTATTGTGATGCCAATGATGATAATGATGTTATCACCGCAAAAGCCAAACGCCAGATAAAGCAAAAATCAGGCGGTTCACTACCCTTTGGTTACGAAAGCTATAATATCATTGAGCGTGAAGATTACTACGGAGGATGAGTGCGTTGGAGAAATAATTTTATTTCTGCTAACATACAGCTTTGCATAAATGGTGCTTATGGAAATAACTTTATCAACTTAAAACAAAATAACAATGGCACACGAAAACTTCAATTTAAACAAAACATCTCTTGACGAAAAGCCTGTAGTAGCTACTGTAGGCTTAACTAAAGAAGAGGTTGATGAATTACAACTCCTTAGATTCTTACAAACAAGTAACGAAAGATACCTGAGTACATGGGAGTTTGATAGAATTGCAGAATTGAGTAGAAAAGAGTTTGAAAATGCAGGGTCGACCCATTGCATCTAATGTTTGTCGGCTTAGCAATGTCTGGTGGCATTGCACAAAGGTTCAAGTTTACAACAAGGCTTATTGCCACCGAATATAGCCAAACCGCTGTTATGTGCTAGGCGGATTATCAGCACTAAATTTAATTTGAAACGAAATGAATGAAGAGCAAGCAATGGATAATCATTTGTTAATGGTCAAAAAGATGAACTATTTGATTATGAACGAAAGTTCTCAAAATAACATATAAGTTGTAGCTTTACGTTGGTGGTGTTTCCACCATTAAACTACTAATCATGAAATTCTTAAACAAACCACTTCTCCTCTTCCAGTTTCTTTTGCTTCCTGTGCTATTAAGCGCACAGGATCCTTACAAGATTACCAATGAAAAAGCCATTGGCTTTGCAGCGATTGCGGCAGGATCTCTGATGGATGGGATCTTGGAAGGCTATCAGTTCGATGGGCGCAAGTCTTTTGAACGGAAATGGGGATCAGACCCTTATGGGTTTTGGGGTTCAAAATCATGGCAAGCAACGCATACGTGGTATGCCAAAACCATGGGCGTACCGGACTTTTACCACATGGCAGATGACACGCGAAAAATAGGCTACATCACAGGAGGTGTCATGATTGGTATTGGAATGAAGGATAATAAAAAATGGTGGCACTATGCTTTGGATATTGGGATTAGCGCTGTCGTAAGTGCTGGAGCAAAACAAGTAGGACTAATTTGGGTTAGGAATTAACTTCCCTGCACTGAGCTAATCTAAATTAAAATTTTTACTATCGCCGGTAGAAGAAGAAAGTCCTGATAACTTCCATCTTCTACCGTTTTTATTTACTTCAAAATAATTTCAAAATGGATGAGATAAAATTAAAAAAAGCTATTACTATACTTCAAAAAAAGATCACAGACTACAAGCATAAAATTTCATTAGATACATCAACTCCAAAATTACTTGATATTAATATAGCCGATGCAAAGTTGATAATAGAACTCTACAATTTTTACAATATGTACAAACCATAATAATCGTAAAATGACTCTATATCTTCAAAATGAATCTGATCAAACTATACAGCACCTTCATAAGCTCTTCAACGAATCTTATGAAGGTGTTTTTGTTTGCTTAGACACGGAAACTACAGGCTTAGATGTATTAAAACTAAGGCCATTACTAATGAGCTTAAATAGTAATTATGGTACTATAGTTTTAAATCTAGCTAAACTCAGTAAAGACTTTATTAAATCTATATTTAATCAATATGGATTGAATAAAACGTATTTAGCTCACAATGCTAAATACGATGGTAATGTAATGTATCACTATTATGGACTGGATTTGGATTGGTATTGCACAATGGTATCAGATCAAAAGCTTTCACAAGGATTAGGTTATTCTGAAAAAGATCGGCCTGATGGAGTTAGATATAATTTATCTGATACGGCACAAAGACATCTAAAAGTTCCCGCATTAAATAAAGAGCAGCAATTATCATTTGTAGATTATTTAGGTTCTGAGTTTAGTGATGCACAGATTGAATATGCTGGTAAAGATGTAGACTATCTATATCCTATTATGAAAAATCAATTATTGTGTGCTGCTCAATTTGGAATAAAAAATCTACTAACTGAAAGTGAGATTCTGTCAGAAGTTTGTATTGCGGAATGTACTGGTGTTTTAATAGATAGAACTAAATGGATTAATATTGCTGAACAAGTATATGCAGAGATTCAGAATATTGCAAAGGAATTAGACCAGATAGTAAAGACTAATAAAGTTCTGATTAAAAAAAGAGGATTTATACCATTGTCTGGTAATTACGATTTATTTACTGAAACTGATTGGGTAAGAGAGTTCTATCAAAATAAAAGCAGCAAAGCTAAACTAACTGCTTTATTCAATCAAGGAGTTAATTGGGCCAGCCCTACACAAGTAACTTTTATTTGTGGCCAGCTAAACTATCCCCTACCTGTTAAAGATGAAGATATTTATTTAGTACCAGATATTAAAGTTACTAATAACAAAAGAAAAGTTATAAGTAGTATTAAATATACTACCAAAAAGGACAAGCTAGAAGTAATGCTTCAAAACTTTGAGCATCCTAATAAAGAGTTTATTGAATTGATATTCAAGTACAACTCGTTACGAACGCTATTTGCAACTTATGGAGGTAAGTGGTTAAATAAGCTGCATAATCATAGAATCTATACTGCTTTTAGAACTATGTCTGCTGTTACAGGTAGGTTTCAATCAGGTGGTGGTACTAAATTACCTGATAAAATCAATACTCAGAACATTCCAAGTGCCGGAGATTATCGGCACTGTTTTGTCGCTGACAAAGGTCACAGCCTAATCACAGCGGATCTTTCCGGAGCAGAAGTAATTATCCTTGCCGATAAAGCGAATGAGCAGAGTGTGTACGACAGAGCCGTTATTGACGATGATTCTCACAGCCCTGTAGCACAATATACATGGCAACAAATATATTTATTCCGAGCAGGGAAAGAGATGGGATTGTGGTACGACGTAGCCAAGTTCAGGCAGGAAAAGGACAATCCTGCTGTCAAAGGATATTTTAGCCAGTATGGTACAATTGAAGCTAAAGAATGCTTTAGGCTATCTCAAGAACTTATAGTATCTAAAAAAGAGAATAAGCATATTAGAAACAAATTCAAGAGTTCCACATTTGGTGGAATCTATGGAATGGAATTTCGTAAGTGTGCAGAAACTCTTGGAATAGATTGGGAAGAAGCTAAAGTAGCTTTACAATCCATGAAAGATTGTATGCCTAAATGCTATGAGTATGTAGAATCGGAAGTTAAGCTTGCCGCTAAACAGGGTTACTCTATACTTAATAAATACGGTGGAAGTAGAATTACTTTTCCTTTAACTCAAGCATTAGTACATCAAAACAAAAATGCTTATGATAGTATTGATGCAATCAAAGAAGTTAAAGCAGTCCGTAATTATCCTATGCAGGGTACTCAAGCTGATATGATTAAGCTTGCAATAGCTAACATCAGAAAGCTTAGAAAGATTGGACTTGAAGTAACTCTATTATTACAAGTGCATGACGAACTGGTCTATCAGACACCAGAACAATTTGATGGAGTTTCAAAAGCTTGGCTAAATAATAAAGCCAATGCTTTTGAATTTACGATAAAGTACGAAAGAGAAGTAAGCTTTGATTCGGCATTAAAATTTTGTGAAAAATACTCAGATCATGTAGTTTCTATTAAAACTCCTGGATTAAGTATTAACTATAAAATCAGTAATGCTTTGACTATTCCAATAATCATGCTGTATTCTGCTGATCTATATCTTGAGCGATTTACTATGGGTTCAAGTTTAGAGGTGCAGAAATATTGGCAGAAATAAATAAACAAACTGTGGAACACATTGAAGAAATTTTAAATGAAGCTGCGTTAATTATAGATCCTGAAATAAAAAATTATGACGCTTATATTTTTAAGAATTTACGTGATATAGTATTAGTAACTACTTTACCAAAGTTAGTAACTCAGTCATTAATTAAGTTGATTGACTTAGCTGAAACATTAAATGAACAAAATAAGGTTTTAAAAGAACAGATGAATCTAAACGAAAATTATTTAGATGTTCTGCAAAAAAGATGTACAACACTTGAAATTGAAGCTGACAAAGTTCAAATCAAACAAGCGGACAAAGTGCAATTCAACCATACCACATATGGTTATCCTGTTAAGAATGGTGTTAGAGACGGATTACGTATAAGCCTAGACTATCACAAATTTTATACAGTCAAAGTAGTGTATACTGATAGAATTGTTGTGACTTTAGAAGATACTGATTTAGAATTAGAAACTTTTCAAGACTTTATTAGAACGAAGTACATAAGAATTAAAGTTTAACTGATAATAATTTAGCTCTACCTAAGTAGGGCTAAGTTATTAACTAAATTAAATTTACATGATTCATCTTGATGAAAGAACTCAACGACAAATACAAGGTCTTCAAAAATGGAGACTTAACAAAGGAATAGGTGGCCTAGAGTGGTCTACAGGTGTTGGTAAAACTACAGCAGCTATTTGGTTTGCCATAAAAACTACTAGGGAAAAACACCCTACTTGTTCAATTGGAGTTGTAGTACACAATCCTAATATGAAGAAAACTTGGAAAGCTAATTTGAAACGCTTTAAAGTTGAAGATGTTGTAGTAGCTACTGCAAGTGAATTTATATCGGAAGCTTATAGAAAAGATCATCCATTAGCATTTGATTTAGTAGTTCTGGATGAACCTATGTCAATGATGGGTACAGAAACTAAACAAATCTGGTCAGGCACAATCATCGCAAAATGGTGGTTATGGTTAGATGCTAGTATGGATCGTGATAATCCTACGGTAAAAGAATTTCTAAATCTTTTCCCGATGGTAGATTATATCGGAGAAAAAGAAGCTATGGCAAAAGGATTTACTAGTAAATCTATTATAATCAACTATGGTCTTGACTTACCGGAAGATATTAAAGTAGAGTATGAAGAGCTATCTATAGAAATAGAAATACTCCGTAAGTCTTTCGGTAAAGAAGGTTTAGCTGCTGCTAATTGGTGTTTGTCAGGTAAATCAGAACAAAACTCTAAAGGTGATTGGATAAGATTGCCAAGAGAAGTTATGGTTATGAAAGTTGCTGCTAGTTTAGGCTATACCAGTGACATATCTACTAGAATTGTACAAGAGCAAAACGAACTAAGAAAATTGGAGCTTATTAGAACTCAAATTGAATGTAATCCACAGTCTTTATTAGCTAAAGCAAGCACTTTAATGGAATTGACTCGTAAGAGAGTTTTTATGCTGTATAAACATGAAAGAAAGATTGAAGTAGCTAAAGCTATTATAAAAGCTTTAGTTGATAAAAAGATTATTTGTTTTTCTGAAAGCAGAGAGTTTATTAAAGACTTGACTAATCAACTTAATCTAGCTGATATAGCTGCTGTAAGCTGTTATTCAGATAGAGAGAATATGCCTATGGGAATGGGTATAGATGGACTGTCATTTTATCCAATAAGTGCAGATTTAGTTAAGTATAAATCAGGCGAGAAGAAAGGACAAACTAAAATGTTTGGAGATACTTCTTTAAATAATGCTGCTAAGTCAGATTTCAAATTTGGCATAGTTACTAAGCTTATATCAGGCAGATCAATGGTAAAAGGTTATGATGATCCTAAGATACAAATTGTAATAATTTGCTCTGGCAGTAGCAATGCTGATACATTTGTACAAAAGAAAGGTCGATCAGAAAGACTTGATGTAGATGATCCAGATAAGACTGCTGTAACGATTTGTTTGTACTTTCAAAATACGGTTGATCAATATTGGTTAAATAGGTATCAGAAAAAGACGACTGTACCTATAACATCTTTAATTGAACCGTATCATTCTGTTAACGATATTAAAAACATAATTGATGGCACAGGAAATTCAGACCAACAAAATGGTCAAGCTTTTAGCTCGATATTCAGCTGATTGGATGCAAGCAGGGTTTAGCATAATTGATTATCTATTAGTACATAAAAGCTACTATAAGATGTGCAATGTACATGGTGAATTGCAATTGCAAATTGCAGAATACTTCCGACGGTTTCCAGATGAACGATCGCTTACAAATACAGATAAATTTAAACGACCTTATGCTGATCTGGCATTAGAGGTTAAAGAATTGATTCATGGTGTTGAAGATTTTTATCTTCAATTAGTTAAAGATCTAAGATTTAGCTACCCGACTGTAAACAGTGCAAATCACAGATTACAACTAATTACGGATTTAAATCTTTGTGATTTCTATAAGGTAGCTTTAGAGGATAATCCTATAGAAAATCACAATAGGATTATCAATCTAATTGCAAATACTAAAGAATCTTTGAACATGAGTATAACGAAGTTCTTGGATTTGTGGAAAGATCTGGAAGCAGAATACAATAACAAAGTTGCTGGTGGTTACGAAGTAAATACCACTTATGAAGCTTTAAATAATAATGTATGATTTTTGCAAATAGCGAAGACGCTGTATTACAAGCGATGAAAGAATTGAAAGATGAGAGAGATGGTACAGCGCAAGGTATAATAAGTAGGTATCCTGCTATGAATAGAGCCGTGAACAAGATGTTCCGGCCTTATCATATTTATGGTATAGCAGGGGCAACTGGTTCGATGAAGAGTTATTTGTTTGAGCGATTAAACTTAGATTTTACTAATAGTATAATAGCTGTTAGCAAATCCGATTTTACTGCTGATACAATTAAATATTTATTAGACCGCTGTAATTTTGTTGAGCAAGGTGAAGAGGTTATACTATTTCCTCTAAACAATCAAAAGATCGCAACCTATACCTGTAATTTAGAATTGGCAACAAAACGACAATTACAAAGAAGATTAGGCGATATAGTAAAACAAGGTCTTAATTATATGTTATCATCTAAGCTCGATCCAATATCAAGCTTGGTTGGTAAAGATATATATATTAAAGTTACTGACGAAGAGTTAAAGTTGTATGAAGTCATACTATCTCAAATTCATAATCCAGTCCATCAGAAGTTTATAGATAAGACTCAACATTTAGAGTATATCTTAAATTCTATTTGGGAAGATTTTGATAATAGTGATTACGATCAGTGCGTACTGGGTATAGATCATGTATTGCTATTAAAAAGATCAGAAGATGACTTTAGTGCTATGAATAATGTTATTAGAGATTTGATAGAGTTTGCTAAATTAGGTACTACTATCTTTCCTATAACACAATTCAACAATAACTACAGCAAACCAGATAGGTGGAAGAATCCATCTAAGCATTTCCCAGAAAGGGACGATATATACATGGGTGGACAATTTTTGCAAGGGGTAGATGCTATGTTCTGCATGATTCAACCAGCAGCCTATAAATGTCAATTGTATAGTACTGCTAAATTACCTACTAACAAATTACTGCATGTATCTAATATTAAAGGTCGTGAAGGTAGTGAAGGTGATTTATGGTTTAAGAATTATATAGAGCATGGTGAAATAAGACCTTGTATTTTACAAAACTTTGGAGAATATTCTGAACTAACTGAAATTAAAGATTTGTATGAACAAAGAAAATTTGACCTCGACCGAGGACTTTATTGAAGATGCTACTTTGATTGAAGCTGTTGAAGACCAACAGCCAATGCAAACAATGCTTCTAACTACACAGACAGAACTTGATCCATTATCAACTATGTCTATAGCTAAACGTGAGGAGTACGCTTATGCCGCAGCGTTATTGCAAAGTGAAGCTGTAAAAGGCTACACAAGAGTTAGTGATGTAATGCAAGCTATGGAAATAGCAGATTATTTACGTAAACCAATTGCATGGGTGTTAAACCACTTCACCCCGATAAATGGTAAACTAACTTCTGATAGTCATGCTGACATGATCTTAGCTCAAGAACGTGGATTGCAGCTAGAAATTATTTATAACTACAAGCCACTGCGCTATTTATTTGTAAACGGATTAGATGAGCCTATAAAAGAACATCTAATAATGGATGATTCAAACTACCTAATTTTTAGAAATGCTTTAGAGCTTGAGCTAATGTCTGAAATACAACGTAAAAATAAAATCGTATGTGTTTGGGCAAGCATGGATGATTCATCCATCTATGATAGAATTAGCCGGGTTAAAGGCACATTAGAAATAAATGGTAAAGTTCAAGTTGCCTATGGTCAATTCCTCTTTAGTGAAGCTGAGACAGCATTATTAACTTCCAAGAGTAATTGGAAATGTTATCCTGCTGACTGTTTATTAGCTAGATCTAAGAAGAGATTGAATAGAACTCTCTCCGGTTGGGTTACTTCTTTTTACAATACAGAGGAACTCGCTTCTATGGAAGATATTGCAATTTCTAAAGAAAGTATTGCAAGCGACACAAAGTAGTAATAACTTTGTGCTATCAATTTGTTACATCATTTCACATTTTTTATAACAATTAATATATTATTTATGGCTAGTCTGAATTTGATTGACGCGTTTCAAACGCAAGTAGCTCCTAAACCTACAGCTGCTAAACCTGTTAGTGTACGTCGTGACAGTACAGGTATTACGTTTTCCAGTATGGGTAAAAGCTATGTGACGGAAACTATCCTAAACTCATTCAATTGGGTATTAAATCGCATTGCATCTAAAGTAGTTGCTTTGCCAAAGGCCAGCGTCGGCCTTTCATCCAGTCTCACTGTGACAAATCCAAATGGCACGGTAAGCTTCGGCTATCTATTTGATGGAAACACCACAGCGAATGATGCTGCTAGAAAAATCGCAGATGTAAAGCAATCTGAACTGGAAGCTGGTGGTGCGACTAAAGTTAATCGGCAAAGCCCTGAATTTACCATCTTGAAAAATGCTGAACTCAAAGTATTTACAGCCGAAGAAAAAGCAGTTCCAGAAGTAGGTTCAGTAGTTGTTTTCGGTAAAACTCGCTATGAGGTACAAGCTACTGAGCTTGCAACTTATTTCCGGGAAACGGCTGAAGGTGAACTATTTGGTTTGCACCCTGCAAAAGGGTTCATGGTAATAAATGTTGGAGAAAGTATGGTAATGGGTGTAGTTGAAAATGGCGAAACTATTGAAGAAGGCGCAACTTATCTCAATGGTGCTGGTGTAGTTGTAGATTTCGAGCAATTGGTTGACAATGCTATCGCAATTGTTAAAAGTGCACCACTTCGTGGAATCACGGTTCGTAACCGTAAGCCTAAAACTACGGAAGAAGCCGTAGTTGTCGGATCTTAGTTTCGGATTTAGTTTTACAAAATGGCTGTCAGGTATTTACTTGGCAGCCATTTTCATTTACATTAGCAATCCTTTTAGTGTTTTTTATTGTACAATTAAAAACAAATTAATCTATGTCTAATCAAAAGCAGTCTTTTGATTTCAATGCAGCAACAGAGCAACCTCTGATTAAAAAGCTGCCCTTACAGATCAGTTCGGAGACTCCAATTTTGTTGGTGAATTTCGTTGAAGCATTTTTTACGACTGGGGTCAAAAAAGATCCTAACTTCAAAACCGGTGTAGCCCGACCTGCAAAAGATGTGCCGGTCACACCAGAGATGGTTACAGAAGATTCATTGCGTCATTACATCAACTTTGTATTTGAGAGCGGTACGTTGTATCGCAGCAATGTCAGTACAATTGTGTGGGAGCCAAACCTGCAAATTGCAAACAATGTAGTTAGGGCAATTTGTTTTGCTGTAACTGGCCAAGAGCCTGTAGTGTTCTTTAATATTAAGTCTTCTAAAGAGGGTGGGTATTCTTTGACATTGCCGGGTGAAGCTGAACCCACTTTAGTAAAGACAGCAGTTCAAGTAATTGAACAAATTGTCAATGCCATCGGCAAGATGGTAAAAGTCGCTCCTATTACGGTTTGGTTAAAGTTGAAGCGGAATGATGGCAATGGTGGTCGTCCAAATGAATTAGTATTTGGGCTTGGAAACTTTATTGCTACTGGCAGTGCTGATTGCCCTGAATTTATTCAACCAGCACCAAACGAAAGATTTGATGTAATTGAAGAAAATTCTGCTCGAACAGTTACTACCCCTGCTGCTGCTGCTATTGCAACAACACACAAAAATCCTTTTGCACCTAAGCAATAGTATTTGAGCAATAGCATTTTTAGCTAATTTATTTATTTGATCCCCAACTTGAAACATAGTTGGGGATTTTTTATTTCTACAAACTGATAAGTTATGATTCCAAATACAATATATTCTAAGAGCGAACTTAGGAAGTACTTAAAAAAATTAAATATAGATGATATTGATCTGTACTCTATTTATACTGGATATACTAGACAAGACATATTAACATCGTTATATAATGGTAAACATCTTCATTCTTTTATGAGGTCTGATTCTACACCATCGTTAGGATTTTATATAGGTGACAATGGTACTATACGATTCAAAGATTTTGGTGGAGATGGTGGAGATGTTTTTACAGTAGCTAATATACATCATAGAAAAGCTTTACAAGGTGGATTATTTGTAGAGCTTTTACAAGCTATATACAATGACGTACTAAAGAAAAACAATTATACTGTTTCTAAGGAGCAGATCACATTATTGCCAAAACAAAAAGTTACTGTAGATGTAGACCTTAGAGATTGGTCTAATTATGATTATCAATATTGGGTTAGAGGTTATGATTTTGACAGTTTAGAAGAAGTGGAATATTATTCTACTTATGCTGTTGATATAATCTATCTCAATGGTAAGTTCTATAAAAAGTCTTCTCCTAAGTTTCCAATTTATGGCTATTTAGTAACTATGCTAAATGGAGACTTCTTTTGGAAATGTTACTTACCAAAACAAACTCCTAAATTTATTACAGGTGGTATAGGATTAGATTTTATGCCTTATGTATTAAATGATTTGAAACCAACTGATCCACTAGGATTAATTAAAAGTAGAAAAGATGCTATGGTTGTGTATGACCATATACAAACTTTGTTAGTACCAAATTCTGAAAATTCTACTGGTATGTCGAAACAAGAATTAGGCTTATTTAAGAATAGAAGAGTTAATACTTATATTGAACAAGATGAAGGAGGTTTGATAGGTATCAGTCAATTAGAAACAAATTTGGGAAAAACGGTAACTCGCAGGCTTCTCCCTTCTACCGGCGACGGCAACAAACAGATCAACGACTTTGCTGAACTTCGTAAGTTCTTACGTAAAGATAAATTTAAAGAGTTCTGTCAATGGTATTTTCCACAACCAAAATTAACTTTAACTGAAATTCATAATTTCATAAATAAACTAAAACACTAAATATGATTGTTAATTATTTGAAACATCAAAATAAGTTCATTGAACTCCTCCCAAAGAGTGATAATAATGATCCAGACGAAATTGGTAATCTAACTAAATTTCTCCGTGAAGCTGAGTTCAAAACTTTAGTTAGAAACATTTTCTTTAAATACAGAGAAGTTTATCCACAATTTAGACTACCTAAGAATAATAGCTTAGATTGGTTTCATAACCACTTTGCTTTATCATTCGATGATGAGTTAGTATTAGACTATGGTAATGTTTATATACCAAATTCTAATGTTGACGAAGATTGTTACAATTCTTTTCTATCCGTATTAGATTATCTTAATCCAGAACAAGATGCTGAATTTATTCTCAAACTCACAGAACCATCTGATAGGCAATTGGCCTATGGATGCAGGATTTACAATCCCCTTCTTGGACAATCTGGAAGAAATGCTGATTACAGAAAAGCAGCATTTTAATGTCTTTCCAAAACAAGCTAATATTTTTAAAGCTTTAGAAGAAACTAATCCAAATGACATTAAAGCTGTCATAATTGGACAAGATCCATATCCTACAGCTGGTCAAGCTATTGGAGTTGCATTTGCTAGTGATACTATGACTGCATCTTTAGATAAGATTGAAAAAGCTTTAAGATTGTTATTGTCTGACAGTAAATTTATACTAAGGCCGTCTATGACAGAATTTAGAAGTAAGGTTTTGCTTTTAAATTCTGCTCTAACTGTAAGAGAAGGAAAACCTAATGCTCACTATAGCTTTTGGCAACCATTTATGGTAGAGCTAATTAAAACTATTACTGAGCTTTGTCCAGATGTCCCATTGTTCTTATGGGGTACACAAGCTTTGAAACTATTTGAAGTTGCTTTGAAAAAACATAAGTTAAATTCTACTACTGTTTATATTTCAGAGCATCCAGCATTTGCTGCTAGAAGAGGTAAAGCTTTTGTCATCAATGGTGGTGACAAATTAATTAAAATTGTTTATGGAAAAAAGGCCTGTAGATAGAACTAAGGTTGGTAAGAAAGCTGAAAAGAAGTTACAAAAAAAGACTTGTGCTTGCTTACAGACTAAATGTCTTTGTAAACTAACTAAATTAAAAAGAAATGACAAAGGAAGATTCGTTATTGAACCGCAATAGCTTATTGCTTGATCCAGATGAAAGAGACTTATTTAATCAGATATTAGAAGCTGACTTGGAAGAGTCTGATGAAGATCACTCTGATAATCTATCAATTTTGCAAGATCAACTATCTGTAGAATATATTGATAGATATATTAAGTTTATTAAACTACTAGAAGCAGAAAGCGGAATTTTGAAAGAGCGAGCAAATACCTTTCAGAAAAGAACAAAAAACGTAGAAGCTAGAATATCCTTCTTAAAAGAACAGATTTGTATTTTAGTTAATCAAGCTGGAACTGTTTCTAAAACTGGAACTAAATTTGTACAAGGAGAGATGTTCAAAGTTACTAGAATTATAACTACGTCTAAACAAGTTAATGTAGAAGATCTTGAACCAAACTGTATAGAGTTTAAAGTTACTGCAATGGTTAAGACTAAAAACGAAGCTTTAATGCTTCGAGATAGTCTTGAAAATGCGGTTGTAGAATCTGTACCTATCAAAGATCAAGTAGACGTTATTGTTAAAGATTTAGCTGAAAGAGCTAAACGTACTGAAACTATTATGAGAGAATCCGGTGTAACTGTTATTCCTTCATCTTATCCAAGATTCAGCTAATGCTAAAATTCATTAAGAGGTTAATCAATTCAGGCAATCAAGATAGTGCGGCTAGTACTATTGCTAAAGAAGTTTTAGAAAAACAAGCTACTGTTAGTCATGAGCAAGCAGTAAGATTGAATACCGTAAGATACGGTGACCCTAAGGAAGCTAAGAAAGCTGCAAATGATTTATTAAAACCTGTTGACTCTAAAAGATCTCGATTAGATGAAACAAAAAGTAAACAAAAAAAATGATAAAAATAAAAAGACTTGAACCATTCATAGTTACTTCTTGTGAAGTACAAAAAGGTAACATAATTTCTACAGAAGACATTTGTGTCACTAAAAAGATTGCTAAAGGTACACAACGCTTTGGCTTTATACCTTCTACATTAAATCAAGATGATTACAGTCTTGAACCCATTGATGTACAAGTTGATGGTAGAACTAAAATCAATTTGATTAAACACTGTACAGACGGTATTATTGCTAAACTTACGGGTAAATACAAAATTTTTGGAAATGATGTCTCCAAATAATTTGAAGTTGAATTACTGGTTTTATCAAGTTCCAGAAGACAACGATATAGATTGGGAAAATATAGGTTCAATGCTAAAAGATTCTATAAGAATGTTTTTGCAAGAAAACGTAGCTGAGTATATCGCTGACATAACAGACTGTTTCGATAAATCAGAAGTTACTATAACTTCCCAATTTAAAGTTGAATCAGATTTTGGAGATTATTATGTTGATGGTGTTGTAGTTATTATTGAAATAGTATCGCAATGTTGCTGTCTTATTTCAGTATTAACTACAGCATTAATTGATTTGTATTGTTGTGCCGAAGATGTCAGAGATATGATAAGAGAACTGCACTGTGCAGAAGTTGACTTAAATCTTTATCCAACCTTAATTTATAATATCCATGTTGAACGTAATGCACAATCCACGACCTGTCTTAATTGACAAATTTGCAAGTCATACTAGATTGGAACTAGAAGTAAACATACCAGATGTTCAGCATATTTTGAATTGTAGTAGGACTAATTTCAATATTGTCAAAAAACCTTTGCTTATTCAAATTGGTCATACTATAGACGATAAATGTAAATTTTCGTTTATTGAGACTGGTAAGTTTATTTTAGGTAAAAAAGACAAACTTGATCACGTCTTTAACTCCGTTGTAACAAATCGTTACCATGTGATTCAGAACTCTGATATGTTAGAACTTACTATGAATATCATTAACGAGTTTAATAATCAGAACGAGTTCAAGCCATTTATTTATTATAATAGCGGTAGCACTCCTGATAGTTCTATTTGTTATTATAGTTTCAAAGTAACTGATATTGAATTGCCAATTATTGGTAAGACTGATTACTACTTAGTTGTTGTAGCTAATCACAACAAGTGTTCTTGTAAAATTATGTTTACACCTGTTAGAGTTGCTTGTCATAACGCACTTGATCGAGCTTATAGAAGTTCCGGATGGTCGTTGCTCATTTCTCATAAATCTAAGATTTCAGATAAAAAATTACTAACTAACTTTAGTAATTTCTTTTTTAAGTCTGAGGATAGTCTTAAAAAAGACTGGCAAGATATGAATAGTCGTACACTTGAATTTGATACGTATAAGATTATTCTAAGAGAACTCTATCAAATAAAGCCTACTATGTCAATCTACGATAAGAGCATTGACAAGCGAGTACGAAAGGCTATAACGGATTTAGCAGCCACATATTATGACGGACTTGGTCAGTCAAGTTTAGAAGACCATACAGTTGCTAAAGCTGTATCTGCTATTACCTGTTATGAGCAAAATTATATTGATGATAAAAAAGTTAAGCTAAAGACTTTCTTTGAACCATTATTGTCTCATAAATTTTATAATTGTTTAAAAAAACATTTAAACTAATGGGTATAACTGAAAAAACATTTGAGTTCCTGAATGCATCTAAAGATAGAAATAGCATGACTAAAAAGGACTTGAAAAGATCAGCTTTAAATAGCCTTATGTTGATTGCAGAAGAGTTCGGAGAGTTGTTAGCTGCTTTGAATTTAGATGATCGCTTACGAAAACGTATAGCTTGGCAGGTTTTTGAGGGTAATTCTTCAAAGCTTGTTAAAATAGATGTTCCTGAAATTGTTGATGCTCTTTGTGATCTCAAAGTAGTCATAAGTAATTTTGAGTATTTCTTGTACTTGGAAAAAACTGTAGCTAATGCAATTGATGCTGTTGAAGAAAACAATCTTACTAAATTCATTACTATGGATTTTGTAGAAGCTAGTGTTGAAGCTTACAAAAAACTTGGCATTAATGTAATTGCTGTAGAAAATCCTTCTACACATTTATTTGCATTAATAGATTCTAATGGTAAGATTCGTAAACCTATAACTTACATACCTGTCCAACTTCAAATAGATTTTACTACTATTAAAACTGTAGAAGAAATTTTAGAAAGTTAAATCAATTAGACAAAGTTTGTATTAATCGTAAGCCCGCTTGTGCAAACAAGTGGGCTTTTTCATTTCACTAAAACTCAAGTCAAGATGGTATTATTGTCAATAAATAGTAGAGTAAGATGTTGCTCTAGGCATAAAGAATATTTAGTACCTGTCATAGGTACATTTAAATTTCGCGAAACAGAGGCTTGGTGTCCTTATTGTGGAGCTACTTATGAGTTTTTCGATGGATATTCTTATGCCGAAAAAAGTCTAATACTTACAAAGAGGTCAGAACTATTTGCCGAGTTATCTAATAATTATTTATCAGATAAGGCAGAAGACTACGAGTATAACCAAAAACCAGATAAAGTCTAATTAGCTAAATTTTTAAACATAAACAATTTATGAAAACGTACATAAACAAATACAAACTTCAAATGGTCAAAGACTCTGTAATAGAGTATTCTACACTTCCTACTACTTGTAGTAACGATTGTTTTGATATTCTTAAAAGATTTCTTGATCCTGCCATTACTAGATGTCAAGAGCAATTTTCAATACTAGGTCTTAACACAGCATTAAGACCTATTGGATGGACTGAAATTAGCCTTGGTGGTAGTGCTGAAACAACTGTTGATCCTAAGATAGTATTTCGTGCAGCATTACAAGGCGGCTATACTAGGATCATATTATGTCATAACCATCCTTCTGATGCTATGAAGCCGAGTACTGCTGATTTAGAAATCACGCAAAGTTTAGTAAAAAGTGGTAAACTACTTGACTTAATTATACTTGACCATATTATAGTAGATAGCGAACTTGAGAATTTTTACAGCTTTGCTGATAATAATTTGATTTAACTGCACTTTAGAACTGAGAAAGAATTGAAACAATATTAATTAACATCAATTAATAAGTTATGAGTAATAAAAGTATGTTCCAATTAATTAAAATAGGTAGTAAAACTGAAATAAAAGAATTTGCTACTTGGGATGAATACCATGACTTTCGCATAACTAACTATGTCAGTTATGCTAGCGGAAGTTATGGTAGTGAAGCAGAACTTAGAATAGGTACTAAAATGCTAGACGATCCCTGTAAATTTTGTGGTAACCATGTAGTTACTACTTATTATGAACCTATAAAAACTCAACTAAGAGAAAGATGTATTTGCTTTAGTTGTAACTTTTGGTATGAAATTGTGCAAAATAAAAACAATAAAAAACGGGTTTTTATAAATGGTAGTGCATATACGATTCAACCAGAAACTGAAAAAGGTAGTAGAGGTTTTGGTGGTAAACAGTTTACGATTAAAAAGTTTGATGAAGTTGAAATTATAATTACTACTAATTTATGGAGTAGTGGTGAAATACCAGAATATTTTAAAAACCAGTTACCAGACAATGCAGTTTTAGTAACAATCTAAAATTTACAACAATGCTTGAATTTGATTTTCCGATACAACAAACTGTTAGCACTTTCTATAATGGAAGTTTAGTTATAAATGCTATGTCAAAACTAGAAGCTATAGAAATACTATCTAAAATGACTTACGAAGAAGTACACGAAGCTGTAACTCTTTGGGAGATTAATTTAGACGTTGATAGTACTGAACCTATTGAAGTGTTTGATGAAACAATGAAAAGAATAACAACTAAAAAAATGGAAGATGACTAAACAGGAACAGAAAAATAATCTTACAGCTTTTATGAGTAAGCTGCATTCTACTAAAGACGAAATTATTGTAAAGTTTCAAAGAGACTTGATAAAACTGCTAACTTCTAAAGGAGATGACTATTCTAATTCAGATAGGTTATCAAACTTTAAAGAAGTAGCAGCAATGCTACATTCTGATCCAAGACTGGTTTGTTTGCAAATGATTGCTGTAAAAATTAGTAGGTTATCAAATCTGCTAAATACTAGTAAAGAACCTAATAATGAATCTGTAGATGATACTATAGATGATTTAAATGGTTATGCTTTATTGTTAAAACTAATTGATTTGGAACTTAAAAAAGAAGATGTAAATGGAACAATTTGAATTTGAATTGAGACAGCCATATACAGGTACAGCTGAATCTGTAATTAAAGTTAAGGCAAACAATCTTGAAGAAGCTACTGCTATTGTATCAAAGTTAGCTTATGAGACTTTAGAAGAAGCAGCCGTTAAAACTGATGGATGGATTTATGACGTTGATGAAGCTATTGATACTATAGAAGTTTTTTATAAAAATAACTTTGTGTGCAATACTAAGTTTTCTGAGTATGTAGCGGATTCTACTAATAGCGAAAAGTTACAAATTGGAAACTTAGAGGGAATTGAACTAATTGATAAAGAGCGTAATGAACAACTAATTAAGCATGGATTTTCTGTAGAGTCCGATGTTGCTAATTACGGAGCATCTTCTCAATTTGGTGTTCTAGCTGATGTTGCTAAAGCTTGTATAGGCATTCGATACTTTGACGGCAATCATATATCTTATATTAAAGAATTTCCTTTTGGTTGGCCAAAAGAGTCTGCTACAGCTATTGCACATAAACCTTACAAAGAACGATTGATTATTGCCGGAGCTTTAATAGCTGCTGAAATTGATAGGTTAATTTACATTGAAAATTTAGACAATAATAAGACAGAACTCTGAAAGAGTATGAATAGATTCTAGGAATAATAGTACTGGTAGTAAACCTACATTAATATCAATAACCCCAAAGTTCCCCAACTTTGGGGTTATTTTTTAGCCTCGACTGATTTGTATTTGAAGGGGTCTGAGGCTGTACAGGATTACTCAGGATAGACGATAAATTTATAGTAATGTATTGGTATGAATCGAATTGAGATCGTGGAAGGTGTGGAAGATATGGCAGCACTGTTGGATCAGTTTTTGCATGGTTGCCGGTAGAAGAGGAAAACCCTGCTAGATTCCATTCTTACCCAATTCTTACCCAATTCTTACCTACCTAAAACAAAAAAGGGGTAGTATTTACACTACCCCAACCTAAATAGAAACAAATTGAATTAGATCTTTTTAGTAAGACCGCCTATTTAAAAACCAAGATAAAGCTTCTTCCATATCTCTATCCATATTCTTTAACAACACTGCTAAGTCTTCAATATTTTTATAAATCTTAGTCTCATCTCTTCTTCGACCAGTTTGGTATCTTTCAAAATCTCCACCAGTTGCAAGACTATACCCATCTGCACCAAGCTGAGTTAGTAATATTATCAATCTATTTACCATAGTTAAAGCAATACTAGGAGTTCTTAAAGTTGATAGCATCTCATTAGGATTTATAAAAGTTGTTAATTCTTTAAATCCTCTAATAGAGTAAAAACTAATTGTTACCAGTAAAGCTTTTACAGCTTCATCATCTTCATCTTCTTTCAAAGATGCTGCTGTCATGCCAAGTATGTACAAAGTTGTAGCAGTCATTAAATCTCTAGTAGTTTTCTTAAGATTCGATCTTTGCCAATCTTCTAACTTATTTACTTTGAGGTTTCTTAACTTATTGAGTTTACCTATACCTTGAAATGATAGTAGTTCCCATTTCAATATTTTAGCATCTCTGTACAATTCAGCTAATAGTCTTATGCTAGTTGTGTAATAACCTTCGTTGTAAACTCCTTGTGCTCTACTATAAAATTTATCATCTTCAATTAAAGCGTCATATGGAACTCTGGCTGAACCGAAGCTTCTGAATCTTCTATGAACACCTCTAGGAGCAAACTTTCTTAATAGCATTATTAGTTGCCCCCACCAAGCTCTTTGAACCTCAGCCTTCATGTTAGGATTGTATTGACCTTGCAGATCGGCATTGACATCTTTAATTAACCGGCTTACATACAATTCAATCTCTTCCGATTCATTCTGGAAAGTTAAATCACCAGTCTTACTAGTATATACTACCTTTGGATTACGAATAAGCTTATTACCTTCTACAGTGTAAGCTTCGTCTAAAGTCATTGCTTTATCTACATCTTTAGTAGCATTGCCTTCTTTGTCAAGATAATTCTTATCTTTATCCAATACTTTGATATTATTAAGCATTGCATAAGCAGCAGTTGATTGTAAGCCATGCTCTGCCATATTGGACATAAAGTGCAATCTACTACCCTTAAAGAATTGTAAAGCTCTAGTTGATTCTAAAAAATGACTACCTACGGCTCTCCAATCGGTCAAGATCGTAAACTTTTCATTTAATAAGTTAGTCTTGCTAGTTGATACTCGTTTGCCAATATCGTTCACAATATGCAAAGTATCACTGTAATACTTTACTTGAGCTTTTCTCAAATCTTTAGCATCAAAATGCCTACTAGCCGCAGCTTCTATAAAATTGTAGATGTTACCCGTCATTAAGTTTGTACCAGCAGAATAATAATTACCAACCAGTAATACATCAGCAGTGTACTTACTAATTGCATTAGCAAACTGGGACATTTTAAAGCTAGAACTAGTACTAAGACCATAAATTTTATCATCTATAAAAGATTCCAAAGCTTTATAAGAATTAGAATTTTTACCTTTTGACACAACAGGTCTAGGTATGGATTTACCAGTTAAAGCATCTATGTAAGATTTAACTCCTTCTAATGCAGATGGTGCAGTTTTGACTACATCTCTTTCTGCTATAGCAACTTTAACTAATTCCGCTGTAAATAGTATCTTAGATTTCTCCGAATAATTTTTAGCCATCTGGTAATTTAAGGCTAATATTGTAGGTATATCTAAGCTAGCTTCACCCTCTTTTGCTGAGAATCTGTAGTTAACTGGAACTCTTTTGTAAGGCTCACCTTTCTCATCAGTTAAAATAGAAACTTCACGATTAATCTGTTTAATAGCCAGACTAGAAGTATCTGCTGTAACTCCTGTTCTATCTGAACCATAACCAGGCTCAGTTGCTTCATCTCTTTTGAATCGCCCAAATTTAGTCTTGACATAATTAAACAACCCTTGTTCACCTACAATTTCATATATGGATTGCTTGGCTACTGTAGGAAGTTTTACAACTCTTGTGCGAGTTGAACCTGATATTAACCGATCATATTCCAATAAGAATTTATCCGATTCAGCTATAATATTATAATAACTATCATAAGCTTTTTTCAAATTAGGATCATTCTGAACCTTAGACCAATTTGGATTCTTCCATTTATCAGTTGGCACTACTTCATCAAACTCATTCTTACCAGCTTTGATATATTCAGGTTTAAGAAAACTATCATACCATTTAGCCTTAGGCTTTACTTTATGGTATTGTTTGTTATTGGTTTTAAGAATACTAAATACTGGTAATGGTATAGGATTGTTAGAGTTACTACCAATAACATCAGCTACTGTAGTTTTAGCACTAGCTCTAAAATTCTTGTTAGGTTCAAATACGACATTGTTTCTAAAAAAATCTTTAAGAGATTGTACAGTTGTATTATTAACAGCATTCAGAAAAGCTTCAAAAGAATCTTTAACGTCTGTTAATAAACGATCCGATTCGGATGAGTCCCAATTAGGATTAGTTTGATAGTCTTTGAACAATTTAGTTTTAGCTCTGTAATCTTTGTTCAAATTTTTAACGATAACATCTTTATTAATTTGCTTGTAATAATCTTTGTAAAAGACTTTGCTAATTACATCAGTAGTATTAAGATCGAGGAACTCTTGTTCTTTGCCAGATTGTTTAGCAGCTTTTCGTGCAGCAGTAAATTCAGATTGTTTAAACTGTCTAGTATACATGTCTTTGAACAATCCTTTGAAGTTCGATACAGCTATAGCTATTTCTAATTCCATACCATCTTTACGAATACCATCAGTATCGTAAATGCTAAAGACTTGATTATACTTAGCTTCAAGACCCGCAAGTAGCTTCGAGACTTCGGGGGGAAGACTTAATATATCAACTTTACCATTTTCTTTAAATGGTCTTAGTAAAGCTGCTCTTTCTTGTCTATAACTTAGAAAAATTTGTTCAGCTTCTGGGTATTGTTTTAGATAGTCTAATACCTTATAGTACTCATTAGTAAAAGGACTGTCAAAATTGTTTCTGCTAAACTCTTCTGCAAGTATTCTTAACTCGTTTGGATCATTCTCTGATCCAGTCCGTAAAGCTTCGTAATACCTAGACCACAAATCTTTTTGAATAGAAAATACTTGTGGGTAGTACTCAGTAGTTAAATAAGCTTCTTTGCCTTTCGTAGTTACAAACTCACCAGTTTCTTCATTATAAGCTATTTTAGGTACAAGCAACTCATCATACTTGTTAGCTTGATTTAATGTATCTCTTACATTCTTTTCATAATCAATTGTAATAGAATATAATTCTTTATAAACTTCCGTAGTAGCAGTATCTACAGCATAGTCAGCACGATCAATCATTTCAGAAACAATCTGAATTAAATCATCATTTAAGGCGTTTCTATCTAAGAACATTCGTTCAAAGAAGGATATGTCATTAGGAGAACTTTGAAGCAGACTTGATACTCTTTCAGCCTCTTCTTGCAATATTCTTTTTCTATTAGACTTTAATCTGCTAGCCACAAATTTCTTACGGTTTTCGTTGTAAGCGCGTTTTGTAGCATCCTTTTTATCAGCTTCTTTTAATTCCTTTCTATGAGCATTGTCATATTCTAATTGATATTGGCTTTCGTACTTAGCGCTGATTCTACCTTTACCCTTCTCTATTAATTTTTGAGATAAAAACATTGTACTGATCTTATTAACCTTAGCTTTTACAGATAGGTTTCTAGCAAGCAAATCAGCCATATAAGACTTGACAGTTTTAAACTTCCTTAAATTTTCATCACCAGCAAATAAATCTTGAAGCTCTTTAGCAAATTCAGTATCGTCTGACATTAATACTTGAACGTCTTCAAGATTATCAAAGACCCCTACGTATTGATAAAGCCTGTACAAGCTTTCATCCGTAACGCTAGATTCATTTAATAAACTTAACTCTAACTTATTTATACGAGTTTCAACCAACCCAATCTGATTAGACATTTCTGCAATAAATCCTAATATTGCATTGACATTATGACTAGTTTTGTATTGTTCAAATAACTTCCTAAGATTTTCTAAATGAACATAGGAAGTTGAATTAGTCTTTTGAGCTTCTGTTAAGTTTGAAAAATAAATCTTAATCTTTTTTTCAATAGAAGTTTTTAGCTTAGCAGTGAGTTCTACTAATGGCTTTAGTATTCCTTTAGCAAATCTCTGATCTAACATTCTTGTTTTTCTAACACCTCTCAAAACTTTGACAAGCTCGCTTAAATCAGTATTAGTTAAATATGTATTTAAAAAGTCTTTTGATTCTGTTGGAGTAATGTTAAAAGTCTCTGCTATGTAATCCACTACTTTATTATAGAATACATCCCATTCAGGTGTATCTCTAAAATCCTCATTAGATAAAGCCAACATTAATAATTCATTATTAAAGTCTTTAGGACTTATTGAATCATAGACCTTACTCAACAAATCATTTAATGGTGTCTTTTCTGCCAGATTAATGCCAGCTGCTCTTAAATTTTCTGGTAAGATTGATAAAGCAATTAAACCAGTACGACTGTTAGATTCAATCTCATTTATGTAATCTAAGTCTATAATAACATCAATACCAATCTCATCAATAGTTCCAATTAAGCCAGAGTTATTGGGTTTGGTCACAGCTGCTTGAATTGGTTCAATTTTGTTAGTTACTTCAGAAACTTTGACTTTACTAGAAAGACTACTCAATACACCAAAGACATTTGCTATAGTAATCTTAGAAGTATTTGATTTAGGTCTTACTACATCAGATAGACCTAATTTAACCAATTCAGCCAATTCAACTTCACCATTAGCATCCAATGGTATGTTTGGATAAGAATCTAAAAAGGCTTGAGATGTACTAACATCCCAAACCTTAGCAGCTATATTAGAACCATAAAGCTTTTTCAGCTTATCGTACAATTGACTTGGTTCTCCACTCTTATTAAAAAAGTTACAACTCACCATTGTGTTTTATTTAACAGGTAACAGCATCTTCATCATAAGAATCCAATCTTGAGCTATCACCAATATCTTCTATATTTCCAGAGTACTGATTCATGTAGCTAAAGAAAGCATTCTGTTCTGGTATTACACTAAATTGCCCAGACTCAGTTTTAATATAACCATTGCTTAATCTATTCACAGGTGTAAACCAAAATACGTCATCTACTTTGGCAACACTTGTTTGGATTATCTCAGTAGTATTACCATCCTTTATAATAAAGGTATAGAAGTTAGGATTAAATCCTAATTCTTTCTTTTTAGCCTTGCTTAGACTGAATGTATTCATACCATTTATATCTCTAAAAGCATCTCCTTCTGGTAATGTATTCTTATTGATAAAGTTAATCTTAGAAAGCTTAGGATCTTTCCAACCATTACGACCAGCTAAATCAATTAAACCTTCATAAGTTATTTCTAGTTCAGTTAATCCAAACTTAGAAGCTTGTTGTAAGCCATCTAACCAACCTCTTGTTAGTAATTCAGTAACAGGTATGTAATTACCAAAGCTATTACCAGAGAATGCAAAACCTTGAGTTATATAATTATACTTAATTAAATCTTCACCTAAATCTTTCAGAAACTCACTGTTTGAATTAAGTAAAGCTGCAAAGCTATCAGTTAGATAAGTATCTAAACCATCACTAAGATGAGGCTTATCAAATTTAATTTCATAGAAACTCTTAAGATTAAAATCACCTTCACTAATCTTTGGTGATAAATGATATAAGATATTAGTTTCTGAAATTGACTCTCTTAACTTGTACTTAATAAACCAGAGTTTATTAGCTGTTGATAACTGCTTAAACTCATCTATGTCCATTTTAGTATTAGTATTAGGGACAGCTTTTAGAATCCTAGAGATTTCCACATCAGTCATATCGTTTCGCAATAAGCTGAATGAAGCAACTTCTACAATTTTCTTGTGGACTTCCGGAGAATACTTTGTTCCGTATGTATTAGCTGCTGTAAGCACCTCACCCTTTAAATCCAAGAAGTACTTATCTAATACCCTCAAATATGCTTCCATGTTGTCTCTATAAGTCTTAATAGACTTATAAGCATCTGTAGTATCCAGTACAGTTCTAACGTCTCTAGCTTCATCACCATACATGGAATATACAGTAGAATCAGAAGCATTTAGACTGTCATAGCTGTCTATGGATTTAAACAATTCAGGAATATTAGTAGCTTTGGTTCTATCAGGTGTAGTACCATCCATGACTTTTTTATAGTCGTAATTTATCTTAGTTAATCTATTCCAAGTTTTATATAAGCCAAGTTGATACAAGTATTGATTTTCAGCTTTTTGCAATTCCGCTATACTGGCTTTAGCAAACGACTTAGGTTTTTCATTCTTAAAGTAAAGAATAGAAGCTTCCATTTCTGCACTATTCAAGTCTACTGCCGGTATATCTTTATAAGCTACGTAAGGAGTATTGGTCAGCTTAGAAATATCTTTTAAAGCTTTCATATAAGCTTTAACAGGATCAACGGCTTTACCATTATAAATCATGCTATTCTGAGATGCACTGTAAGCTCTCATAATTACAGGTTGAATCAGAAGCAAAGAAGCTTCTTTTAATGGTATGCCTAAAGTGCGCATCAGCATATAGTTTGAAGCCGTAGCTAAATTCAGGTTCAATAATGTTCCTTCTTTTACTATATCCAAAACGTTAGCTAAGGTCTTAGCCAATCCGATAGAAATTAAATCTCCATTAGGATCAGTAAAGTCTTGATTGTTCCAACCAAACTGCTTGTGGTTAATTGTGGCTTTGTTACCTTCAACAGCAACCTGCCCATACTTATCTTGCAAGTCTTTTAAATCGTATTTAGACAAATCGTAAGAAACCCCGATTAGTTCTGTAGTAGCTAACTTCAATTTCTGTACAATCGGAATCATACTATTATAAACTGCTGCAATACCTTTAAGATGTGTACCCATCATGTTAGTAGAACGAAGTTTGTCTTGTGCAGCCAAGCTATTATGATTCTGACCATCCTCTACTATATTCAGTAACTTCTTTTGTTCTCTAATAACTACCTTAATTTCTTCCACAGAAGACGGAACAATATGTTCTTCTATTTGAGAAGGATGTTCTATAATAGCTTTGTAACTGTCAAAGATAAAGTTGTTTAGTTCTTTGTTATCCCAATCTTTAACAGGTTTAGCTAAGTTGTACTTGATTGGATTGTTTTCTTTATCCAAATATTGGAAGAGCAAGTATTCGCTATCTACGTCAAAATCATGGCCTGTCTGAGCTACTAATGCTGCTGGCAATACAATAGTGCTACCCACAGCTTCCGGTAAGAATCCAACTACTTTTAATGACAAAAAGCTATACTTACCTTCAAGAGGCGTTCTATGTCCTAGAATATTTCTAGCTTCTTCTGGTAACTCATTAATGTTAATCCTCTGACCATTTTCAAAAAACTTGCTAGTCCAAGCGGGTAGTAAACACTCAGTTTCTATATACTTACTTTTACCATCAGAAACTATTGATTGTTTCAGATTGATTTTACCAGTAGCCTTAATTCGTTCTACGATTTCAGTAGTAAAGCTCGTTGTATCAATACTATCAGTATCAATAAAACTACTAATAAACGAATCAGACAATAATGTAGCATGACCACCGGCTATTGGAATCTTAATACCTTTCTGAATAAAAAGACTAATTAGTAAGCTTTGAAACTTATTACTAAAGCTTGGTATAGCTAAAGAAATAACAAAGTTATCACCAGCTTCATTGATTTTTAATAAGTCCTTATAATGATGCGGAAGATTGTTTTTATTCATGTAATCTTCCAGAATTACAGCTACATTTTTAGGATCACTGATAGATTTAATTAATTCATTAGTACCTTTTGTAGATAATTCTGAGAACACTGATTGAATCTTTTCATGCAGTTCTTTACCAGTAAATGTGTTACCCTTAATATCAAATTCAACAGCATCAGGTATATTACTGAATAAAACTTTTTTAGCTTGAATTGATAACGGATTCGTGGTGTCTTTCAAATGTTCTGGAACATCCAATTGTACACCCCATTGCTCATTGTCTAATTCAAGTACATTCAGATTAGCAATAGTAAGTTCGTTAGAACTTAAATTTTCTAAGCTTACTGTAGACACCCGTTTGTTGCCAACCTTAACAGCAGATTTGGTATAAATGTGAGATAAGTCTTTAGGGGCAACAGCTAATAATTGTTCTAATACTGTACCTTTAATTAAACCCGGAATCAATATTTGTACAGATGTTTTAATTTGTACATTCTCCATCGTATTAGTAACACTGTTATAAGATCTATTAGCATAGTAAGGCTTTAATACCTGAAGTACTTCTTTCAAATACTTATCGTTGTAGTCCCTACCAGCCCTAAGATCAGCTATAAGCTTTTGCATAGTCTTACCACGAATACCCCGATCTTGTAAATACTTTTCAAAAAAGTCCAGTGTGATGAAACCTTGCCCATCTGTAGAATTTACAGATAAGTATGGAGACATCTTATTATAAACATCTTGTTCTAACGCATTTTTAATTCCTGAACCAAATGCAACAGAATGGTCATAGCTTAAACTTGTATATTTCTTATTAGAGACTTGTAAAGCTTTAGCTAAGTTAACACTGTTTGGCTCTAGGGTGTCAGGTGTTATTATAACATCTGGCACAACTATATACTTACTACGTTTACCTCGATGCTTAGTTGAAAGATATTGGGTAGGTGAAATTAATTGCTTAGATCGTTTATTGTGATCTGTTATACTTTTGTATTCAGAATTATTACCATTAAATAAACTAGCAATCTCTTGTTGAGCTATAAAGTTATTTAGAACAAACTCATAAATCATATCAGATTCATTACTGTAAGAAGATTTCTTAACATCTTCTTTGAGATCACTAGCTATAGCAGAATAGAGGTTAAAGCTTTGAGCTACTTCAACCTTTACAAAGTTATTTATGAACTTATCCAGCAATCTACGTTTGTTTGGAGATAAAGTAGAAGTATCATAAACTCCATTATAAAATATAGACAATGGAAAAGCTAGCTTAGATTCTTCACCTTTAAAAACTAACTGGTCTTTTTCATCCAATCCTATAATATCGCTAATCTTTCTAACTTTACCTTTTTCCGTATAAGTCAAAGACAAAGTTTGAAATACTTGACCAGTTGGTAATCCATCAGCATCTATTATAATAGGATTGTTATTATCATCTACAGATTTGTAGTGATGATTTACAAGAAGTTGATCTTTGACTTCATCAGATAGAATCGTAGTATCTGCAAATAATAACAGTCTAGCATTATCAGCTTTTCTTAAATCATGATAGATTATATTTAGTAAAGCATTCTTTAACGGAGTATTATCAATCAATTCCCCATTAACAATTCCATTATATTTAGGAGCTTTAATTACAGCTTGATTGCTACTATCTGATAAGGTTGGTAAACTGTAATAGCCATAAGCTTTTTCCTTTAAGTATAGAGCAAGCTTAGAAGCAGACCAATCTAAATCAGTAACACCATCATACATTTTACCTGTAAATGTATCAGCATCGGTAATTCCATTAAACCAATAGAATTTAAAGTTTTTAGCATTATTGTCTTTCAAATCCATAGTCTTGAAGTCAACAATCGCATTCAACCAGTTACTGTACTTCAAAGCATTGTCTTGTAGATAAGTTTGAACCATATCTACAATAGTATTATAAGCGTTCATTTTATTTATAGTACGCTTATTAAATACCTGAGCTAATCTGCTAAAGAATTTATTTATAAACAAAGGCTTCTGCAAAGCATATTGCAAAGTTCGTTCAGCATTGTAAAAGCTTGGCTCTTTTAGATCTAAAAACACTTCTTCAAAGAATGCAGCAATTTCACCAACTCGTCCTTGCTCATCAAACGTAATCTTATCATGAATCAGAGTTTGATTAAACAATTCTTCGCCAAGCTTAAATATAGCTGCTCTAATTCTTTCAGCTATTTCAGGTTTAGTTCTAGTCTTAACTTCACTTTTTTCAAAGTATGTCGTATTACCAACAGCATCCAAAGCTAAATCTAATTGAGGCTTTGTTATAGTAATGCCTAAAGCTCTAAGCATGGATAACATATCTTTCTTAGTAGCAGAATCTACACGATCTTTGCTTTTACTCAAAGCTTGTCTAACTTTAATATTCCATTCACGAAACTTCTGAATCTTAGCAGAAGTAATCAAGCTTTTTCCTTTATTGCTATTGTAAGATTCTACTACAACTTTAACAGCATCGGCCATACTATTAGTAAGTCTGTAACTAATAGTAGGAACTCGTAATGCTAAAGTTTTATCAGTAGTATGAGTTAATTGAATTGAATTAACTTTAGGCTTATTGAAAGTTGTAAACAACTTCTCTTGGTATTCCTCATCAGTTTTAAGTCTTTGATAAATTAAAGCAAAGCTTGGATTCAATTTAGCTAACTCTAATATTTTAGACATCATTTCATCGATGTCAATAGAATCTGCTAATTGCGTACTAAGACTACTGTAGATTATAGAGAAGTTTTCTACTTCTGGCAATTCCGCTAAGTTGTCTTTACTTGGCACGAAACTGAATATAGGGTTTCCCGAAGCGTCAAAAGTAAACTTAAACGAACTAATTTTCTCAGTTGTCATTAAGAATCGCTTCAATTCAAAATCAACCGTAGCTTTAGAACTTACTTTAGTCTGAGATGCATCATCCCAAAGCTTACTCATTTGTTGTCGGGTTAAAGCCGATGTATCAATATTTTCATCAGAGCTTACATCAACTTTAAGGTTGTTCTTAACATATTCTACAACTTTACTCCAATAAGTGTTATCGTTAGAATCTAACAGATTCATCAGATAAGTTGTAGTTTTATAGGCTATAGAATCTTCGTCTTTACCAATTAGATTTTTAGCTAAAGTTAATTTGAACTGGTTTTTCAAAGTAGGAACTTCACCAGATTCAATCATTTCTGGAGTTATAGCAGATTTATATTTATCTCCATAAGCTTTAATAAATCTCATAGAAATTAATCCACCATATTGAATATATTTAAGTTGTTCGTCTGGCTTGAATATCGCAAAAGCATCTGGCAAAGCTTGACCTGTAGGAGCTTTAGAGAATCTGAGTATGTCTTGGTTTGGATAATTCATTTTAGCAGAGTTTTTAAAATCACCTCTACTAGCACTTTCAAACAGTAAATCAATACGATCAATTTTACCAAAGTAAGTTTGAAGCATTCTATATAATTTCTCAAAAAATGCTTTTACCTTACGAGAGAATCCTTGTGGTTCTTTGCCAACTTGTTTAGTCAGCATAAAGCCTCTAAACTTCTCAGCTAAAAATTCTTCTACTCTAAGTTTGGAATCTTCTGTCAGTAAATCTTCTTCTAGTCCATATCTTTTATTAGCTTCTTCTAACAAATTCAATCTATCTGATTCATTCAAATACATATTGAATATAGCATGGAAAGCTTCGTGGTACTCAGTACCAACTATACTATATTTAGATAGAGTTACAGCAGCTTTTCTAAATACTCCATAAACTACATCACCATTATCCATTAATTGTTCTGGTAATATTTCAATAGGAATTTCGTCACCTAGTATATTCTGGAAGTTTTCAATTTGAGATTGATTAGACTCAATTAATTCGTCTTTAGTAGAATTAGTAGAAGCTTTGAAGAATAATGCATCTGTGAGCAAATCAGTTAAATCTGAATCAGTAGAATCTTGAATAGAATTAGGATCAATTGAAGTGATAGCATCAACTTGAGAAAGATCGGAATTAACCGGGCTTTCCTCTTCTACCGGCAATGGGTTAAGAACTGTATCACTGACTTTATCTTTCCTAACGTTCTTAGCTTCACTAACTTCCGTCTTACTCTCATCACTCCAAGTTTTTAATACAACTCGAGTATTAACATTATCAACGCCATTATTAGCAGCAATCTTACCACCAAATAAAGACAGTATATTACCCTCAGAATCTTCTGTAGTTTTTATATTAATTCCAAACCTATCACTATTCAAGATGCTATCATGAAGTTCTTGTTCACGACCATCTTCCAAATATAAGTTGTACCTTTTTCCAGACAGTACATCTTTAAGAGTGTCAGAAAATACTTCTCTATTAGCGTCATTTAGAACTAATATGTCTTTACCATTTATAGGAATCTTATTTCCAACATTGCTGTTATATTCCTCATAAGATTCGTACTTAGTTTTCTTACCAGTCCAAACCCTTTTAGTTAATCTGATCTCATCATTAGGAGCTACATAGATTGTGTACAACTCTGTATAATCTCCATTTAATATTTCTATTCGACCTTTACTATTAGCATTTGGACCATGAACTAAAAACGTAGGAGCATATAGGTTATCTTTGGCATCTCGAACATTTGATCTAAACAGAGTTATCCTATTAATAGCTTTTTTTATCTCAATCATTGAATCATCTTTAAAAGGACTTAACCCAGTCTTTAATCCTTTTATAAGTTGATTTAGTAATTTAATAACGTCTGTAATTGACTCAGAATCTAATTTGTTACCGCTTATATATAATGGTATAGCAGTTTGAGTATCGTCATAGTCGGTAAAATCTATTGACAAATTGGGGCTAGCTGGAACTAATACAAAAACATTACTTGAACTGTACAACATATCTTCATTGTACGTGGCACTAATGGACTTAGTGTCGTAGGCTTGACCCTCACCGATGAGTGGGGATAATGTAGAGCTTACAACAGAACCGCCATCTTCGGGAATGTGGTACAGCCGTACAGACATAGCTTTGGCAATCCTGGACAATAGAGAAAGCTGATTATTCCCAGTTTTTTTCCTTGCACCAGCAGATACTTTCTTTAATAAAATTTTACTATTTTTGTTTTTAGCAAAAGCAGTTCTAATTTTTACAGTCTCTAATAAGTTAACTCTACGAGCTAACGCAGCGTTTGAATTACCATCGGATTCAAGTCTGTTTATTTCTTTCTCAATAGAACTAACTCTATTGATATAACCAATCAAAACATTTTTATAATAAACACCTATTGGAGCTTCGTTAGGGTCAGTTGATTTGAAGTTATCTTCGACTTCGGGTATTTTCAAATCAAGCTCAACTTGACCATCTTTTTTAATAATCTCTCTAAGCTCGTTAAGAGCTTTTACAGTTTTAGCATCGTTATCAGATATAACGATAGTTGTATCAGTCTCAGATACTATATCTGGATTGACTATACTATGCAAGTAAATACTTGCAAATTGGCTTTCATCTGATCTTTCCTGAGCTATTGAATCTTGTTCAGTTATAGCTTTGATAGGTTCTTGTTCTGTATTAGTATCAGTATTGTAAACTGGAACAAGTTCAGCAACTGTGTTTACTGTATCTAACTCTAATACAATCTCATCTGGAATATTATCTACAACTGGAACTTCCAGATTAATTGATTCATGTTCAGAGTTTAATTCAGTTGCAATAATTTCTCCAACTGTTGTAGTTGTTTCAGACTCTATGACTTGTTGTACAATAGCAGAATTATCTTGAGTATCTTCAGATAACTCCTGAACAGTTAGTTCAAGTTGTACAGCAGATTTAACTGATTTAGTAGCTCTGGATTTTCTGGTTTTTTTAAAATTAGATTTAACGGATTTGGTAGCTCTGGATTTTCTGGTTTTTTTAGGATTAGCTATAACAGAGTTAAGATCAATTATAATAGCTTGATTTTCTTCAATTGGTTTAATTAGTTCAATTGATTTATTTGCTTCATCAGAAACAATAGTTTCATCAGAAGCAATAGTTTCATCAGAAGCAATAGTTTCAGAATCAGTAATAGTACTAATAATGTCATTTTCTAAATCAGTAGTATCAGCAATAGAACTCAAACTATCTTCTTCTGGATCAACTAACGTAATGTTTCCAATTGCTTTACTACGATTAGTTAAGTTTATTCCAAGTCTGCGAGATAATTCAGATACCCTTCGTTTGGCTTTAGATATTAACGGTTCTTGATTTTCCTGTAATTCTTTTAAAGCTTCCTTTAAGATTTTGGCTTCTTCCTTATTCTTAGGGTTTAATTCAGCTTTAATTTCTTTTACCGTCTTACCTTCTTTGATTTTAGTATCAATATCTAAAATCAATTTAGCTTTGCTATTATCTGCTTTTTTCTTGTCTTGAGCTTTAAAGGCATTTTCAACTTCTTTGATTCTATCTGGCTTTAAAAAGTCATTAGCAAGAATATCCAGTTGATTTGAAAACGCTGTAGCTATCTTAACCTCTGTCATAGCATCAACCGCAGCTTTCAAATCTTCTGTAACTTCACCTTTATAAACTAAGTCTTCACTTATTCCTTGTTGTCCTAATTTTTCAATAGCATTATACAATCTATTCTGATCTGGAAAAAACTTAGTTATTTCTGGATTGTTTTTTAATACAGATATAGCTTGCTTAGTAGATAACTTTTCTACAAGCAATTGCTTACTATTCCGTTCTACAGGATCAGAACTATTACTTTGTAAAATGTTAGTAGCTTTGGCTAAACCTGCTTGACTTAATTGATTGAAATAATTCTTGTCTTTTTCAGCTTGCGTTATAATATCAGCTAAAGCTTGCTTTATATGTGCCGGCTGTTTAGAATAGAATAATTTCTGATAAACTGATTTGTAACTATTTTCAGCAGCAGTAGCACCAGCTTTTAAAGAATAAAATACAACTTCATCTAAGCCAGTAATTCCATTAGTATTAGGATCAGATGTAACATTCTCTTTAAAGTTTTTGCTTGCAAAAGTATCCATGAGCAAATCCATGTTTCCAGTTTTGGAAGCAGCAGTACCCATATCAAAGCCAGACTTGTAACTCTCAAGCTTAATTTCTTCAGTAGCATCTTCTTTAGATAAACTACCATTGTTATAAGATTTTACAATAGCTTGAATTCTAGTATTGGCTTCTTTGATAAAACCTAGCCTACTTTCGATCTCTCCAATCTTGGAACTGGTAGCAGCTTTATTATCTGCTTTATTCATAAATCCACCAACAACATTGAAAGCTTTACCGCCAAGCATTCCAAAAAATCCAGCCTCTAAACCTTTATCATCAAAAGCATCTTCTAAAAACTTAGTAACAACATTGTTACCTTTTTTACCTAAGTTAGTTCCAACTCTTTCTCCTGCTTGACTAGAAGCATAGTTTATCATTTCTTCTGGAAACTCACTAAATCCAGAAGCTAATGGCTTCAAGTATTTTTCGATAATACCCGGATTATATTTAACCCCAGACTTTAAAACTTCGTTCTGAGCAACACTAACTTCTTTACTTATAATACCAGTCCTAGTCCTACCTCTAATGCCTTTGAATATTCCAGCTACCTGAAATAAATCAAAAGCAAAATTCATGGTGTTTAACTTATAAGTTGTCCAACCTGATTTGTTTCCTAAAGCTTTAGCAAATTGTTCCCTAGTTAAATCTTTAGGAACTTCATTCTGTCCGTCTAAAACTTTTTGAAATTCCTCATCACTCAAATCAGCTAAGACTTTGTAAGAACTGTTCTTAACATTTACTGAAACCTCCGCAGCATCTCTCATAGATTCAGCATTACGCATGAATCCAGCAATTGTACCAACTTCACCCCAATACTTAGTAGCATCACTAACTTTATCAGCAAGTTTTACAGTCTTTGCTAACCATCCAGCACCTTTAACTATACCAGTACCACCAGCTAACATACTAATACCGCTAGCTATAGATACCAGGTTTTGTGCCCACCAACCTGTATCTCCCCATTGCCAAGATTCGCCGGGATTCTTCTGATATATAGGAGCATATTCAGCACTTTTTTCTCTAATGCCTTTACCAAACTCAGTCATCCAATTACCAAACTCATATTCTTCTTTGGCTAAATAATCTGCAAGTCTACCTCCAGTAATATCTCCAAAAGCACCAACACCTTCAATTGTACCACCTATCAATTCACCTACCACAGCTTGATTTAAAAATCCCCAAACTTGGCTACCCTTCGTTTGTTTACTTGCTCTAACTTTATCTAAGCTATCCATAGTATATACACCATAAGGCATATACTTTTCATACTCTTTAGGATCAATTGTAGTATTTGATCTATCATCAGATAAAATAGCACCTGTCTCTACATTAGGACTAGGAGTAGACAAGTTCTTCTGCAAGCTTGTACCTAATCTTGTAGGATCCGGTCTGACATCTTTAACTAAAGTCTGATTATCAAATCCTGTATTTTTATTCAAGCTTAAACCAAGCCCAGTACTTCTCTGCTTTCCCATATTTAGTTCTTACGAGTTTGAAGATAAACTGCTCTTTGAATATCATCTACAGACCTGAACAATATTCTTTCTTCTATTGGTGAATCTTCTGATACAGTAGGATTTAGAATAAAATCTGTAGCATCACCTAGATTCAAATTACGATCTCGATCTACCATAGTATTATTACCATCTTCTGCTAATTGATATACAGTATTTGTGCCAAGTGGTAAACCATTCTCATCTTTGTAAGTATGTCTTTTCTTTATAATTCTGTATTCACCTGACCCAATTTTAATAAGAGCAGATACAGCAGGTTTAGTATCAACTTTACTTTTATCAGTAATAGCTGCTAATTGTGGAGTCAATTTTGTTTTACTTAATTGTGGATAAGTTGCACTAGCAGCCATGTGTAATCCTTGTTCATACGAAGGTGTGTTAGGCTTACTAACATTCATTAAATATTCACCAACTTTTAATCGTTCTTCACTACCACCACTACTAGGCAATACATACTGTTGTGGTAGTAATTTCTTTCCAGTCTTACTATCAATCACATTTATCATGTGAGGAAACCCAGAAGCTAATTCACCATCAGTAATAGTAGATTGAATTTTTATATCACCTTTTTTTACTTCTGGAAAAGTTTTATAAAGATGTTCTAAGATCTCATCAAAAGGTTGACCTGTTTCTGCCATCTGGTATTCACCTCCATTTTCAATCATGTGTCTACCAATCAATTCATTTACTTTTCTAATTGTACCAGACTTTTGACCCATATCCGGCTCATCCAGAATATTGAAAGTTTGACCTTTAGGAGCATTAGGATCAACTGACTTTTTATTTACATTATCTTGAAATGATCTAGCTTGATCTATAATTTTATTCTGAATAGAAATCTTTCTACGATTAATCTCATCTATTGTAGTACCACCCCAAATTTGAGGCATATATACCTTAGGAACTTTCTTATCCTTACTAGTATAAGGCTTAGTCAATTCCTGTATAAACTCAGATTTACTAAGTTTAGGAATACCAGATTTTTCACCTTTCTGAACTTTATACTCTTTCAAATAACTTTGATAAGACTTATCAGCATTTAAGTTATAGTCAGGAGTTTCTTGATAAGCCATAACTTTACTTTTATAAGTTCCTTTAGCTACAGCTAATTCAGATTGTAACAATCGTTGTTGTTCTTTCAATTCATCGTAGTTACCAGCACCACCTTGTTGGTTCTGAGTTAAAGCTCTTTCTATTTGTTTTAGTTGAGCTTCTTTAATTTTAATATTATCTAAGATTTTCTCAATTGGAACTATCTCTTTTGCAATAATAACACCTTCATTGCTAATAGTAAGACTAGCATCAAATGTTTTATCTCTAGCATCAGTACGATCTTGCTTATACTTTTCTAGCTTCAACCTATTAGAAGCTTCAATACTTTCCATTAATATATTATCAGTAAGATATTTTGTATCAATGCTGGTAAAACCTGCCTTATCAGCAGCAGGTAAAATAAATCCATCAGCAATTTGAGAAGATAGAATTGATTCAGCAAGTCCTTCTAATAATGCAGGACTAGCTTTAGCTTTATCAGGATCAATACCTTGAGATATTAAAAACTTAGTAAGTTCTTCATCGGTTATACCAAGTTGTTCAAACATGTCCATATCAAATGGATTACCATTCGATATAGTATTAACTTTAAACATTGCTTCTTCCTTAATCAATTCTGCATAAGCTGGATTAGTTTTTACAACCATCCTTAAAGCATCTACAACTTCATTTTCATCTACATAAGTTTGATCTCCTACTCGTAGATAACCTTTAGGAGTGGAGATATACTCATGCTTGTTGCCTTTACCATCAGTCCAAGTCAAAGGTTTCTTACTCTCTTTCCAATCTTTTACAAGATTCATCATATCTGTAGAAATATCTTTGTTCTCTACAGAGTTATAACCTTGAAACATAGTAGTAGGTTTTCCTGTAACAGGATCAAATTCTACAGTACTATTTTGATTTTCAGATAACGCTAAAGCTCTATCATATTGGGTTTGTCTGATGCCATTCTCCTTAGCACCAACTCGTTTAGTTTGAGTTTCCCTATATTGGTCATAAGCAGTTTTATCTCTCAAAGCTGCTCTAACAGTATCGTTCTCATCAAACTCTGTTACTACTTTAGTCAACTCTCTTCCAATATTTTCATAGTCAGGTCTTTGAGATAAAGCATCTAATTTAGATCGAGTAGTACCTACTACTTCATCTACTAAAGGTTGGTAAGGATTACGAACATTTAAACCTTTCAAAGCTGAATTAGCTGTTGATAAATTAGCTTCATTAGTCCGATACCTTTGATCTAATGTTTTACCTAAATCATCCAATGCTTGAAAGTTCATTGGAACATATGTACTCATAGGTTCAGCATAGCTTAAATCCCTTAACACTGCCATATTACATTACTTTAGGTAAGTATTTAGAAAGAATACCACTAAGACCATTTGTAGGATCAGTTTGTGGAGTATTTGTACTATAACTAGAATTACTAGTAATTCCAGTTTTCTTATACTTTTGCAAGACAGTTTCAAATGGGATACCGGCTTCTAAGTCTTGCATTGCTTGTATAATATTACTACGTTCCAATACACCAGTATCAGCATATTTAGTTAATTCAATAAGCATAGTTTGCCTATCTCTAATAGCCATGTTTTTATCTCTCTCACCCATCCTCAAATCTTCTGTAAGATTAGCAGCATTAGCACTAACTCTAGTAACAATATCATCCTTCTGTTGCATCTGCATTAACTTATTTTGATTGATCAAACTAGTATTTGCAACTCTATTCTGATATTCTGCTTGGAGGCTTTGATTAACTAAAGCATTCTCCTGATTAACTTTATCTGTAGTTAATTGATTTTTCATACCAATACTTTGACCTCGCAATTGACCAAGTCTTGCAGCTAATACGGAACTACCAGAAGTATTACCAGTAATAACATTACCATAGTTCTGTTCTGAATTATTTACGTTAGCAATCATACCACTATTATCATATTTGGTACGAAGCTTAGGAGCTTGAGTTAGAACTGGATCAGGCACTTGTACTGACCTATTAGTTAATAACAGATTAGTTATGTTATCTACAAATGGAGATACTTTATTCAAGTCTAATCCAAATTTACCTTTAGGCATTTGTTGTTGCATCATTGCTTCTGCTTCTTGTTGAGCAGCTTGTTTCATCTGCTCTTGTGTATTGAACAATTCAATCATCGGATTTTCAGAAACTTTTTGAGCATTCCTGAAACCTTTATTTCTTTGCACGTAAGTTTTACCTTTTTTGCTATCAGTGTCAGCTTGAGTTCTAACCATTTCTTCTGATTCAAACTTGTTAGACTCTAATAACTCTTTTGCAAGATCCGCAAAAGTTTTATTAGTACCGGGAACAGCCATACTATTAGAAAATACCTTACCTTTATAAATAACTTCACCACCTTCCACTTCTGCCTTCATTCCTTTATTCATAAGAATTACACCAGTATTACCATCTTTATTAGAATCTTCTTCGTGAGTATCACCTACAACTTTTATACCATTTGAATTTAGCTTCTTCAAATATCCACTGGAAATAGCAATAGGTTTAGCATCACCCATATCACCACCATAATTGTAATACCCTTTAACGCCTAAACCCTTTGTAGGATAGTTTCTCATGATTTCAGCACTACGATCTTGCTCTATAAGCATTTCCTGTTGTTTTTGTAACTTCCGTTGTTCTTCTGCCTCTTTCTTGGCTTTAAGTGCATCAATCAAGCCTTTGCCAAGACCCAAAACTCCACCCGCTATTGAACCTACTGGGCCAAAAGAACTGCCAGCAGTAAAGCCCTGTAAGCCCTCCGATAGTGCTGATGTGGCTACTCCTAAACCTGAATTGTTCTCGTCTTGAACCCTACTATTTTGAGTAGAAAGCAATTGACTTAGAACCATACTTAATGATCCTAAGTCTCCACCATAGTTATACTTAACAATCTTTTTCATCATTAAATGTTTTTAAATCTAGTACCAGCAATACTAGGCTTTATGTCCAAACCAACTTCGATTATAGTCATCTCAATAAAGTTTGCATTAGTTATAACCAATCTAACTATGATATTATTAGATAAAAATGGTCTAATATTCATAACCTTACTAGCATTTAAATTTGCAGTATTAGGTTCGTCAGTAGCTAACAAAACTGCATTATCAGGATTAATTACAGTATCTCTGAATTTACCAAATATCCAACCATCACCCCTTTTAGCTAAGTTAGTATTGCCAATACCCGGCAAGTTAGTAACTCTACTTAATTGAATTAAACCACTACTTTGATTCTGATTGTAAACCATTATTTGATTAATAGTATTAGTATGACTAATGTCTTTATCAGAGAAAGCTTCTGTTAACCAACTTATATTAGCTATCACCAAACTCTGTTCTGTATTAGATAGGCTAATATCAATGTAGCTGTTATAACTAAAACCATAGTAGTAACCTCTTAAATTTGGATTCAAATTGTGTGCCCACAATCCAAACAGTACAGTAGAAGGATTATTATAAATAGCTCTTAAACCTCTAATGCTAAACATATAAACAGTGGGAAAACAATCATGCTTACATACCCATTCTTGTCTAGCTAAATCGTAGCTATAAGTATGACCAGCATTGACTTCCTTACCATCGCTAGCTACAGTTGTTATAAACAATCTATGAAAGTCTTTGTCATAACCAACTGTAACTCCTGAACCATTAAAAGGATTATCTAAGTAACTTACAACTCTCTTAAAAATAGTTTCAAACTCCCATCTGATAGCATTAGTCAATTCTTCTAATTGACCATTAAATAAATAAAATCTACCAGTAGTAGCATCAAAGAAAACAACTCCATTAGGACATACTATACAACTCCATTTACTTTTACTACCACTAAAAGCTCCATCACTTTCAATAACAGGTTTAGGCTTTTGTAAAAATAAGTCTGCACCATATAAAGCTACAGCACTATCACCAGTCTCAAGAACTTCCTGTGGATCAAAATAGTAAGTACCATATTCAGTAGTTACAAACAATCCATTATTATAACTTCTGACATTAGTAACTACACCAGTATTACGCTCCATTTCGGAATAGTCGTTAGCTCTAAATGTTCTGAATCGAATCATTGTAGATTCATCAGCTTGAACTAAGCTTCTAGCTATTCGATATGGAAACTTACTGATAGTATCGGTGGAACAAGTAGTATCTTCCGCACACCCCTTTTTGACAAATCGCCGGTAGAAGGAGAAAGCCTGTAATTTACTGTAATCACCGTTGTATCCGTAGTAGTTGCCATGCCTTAAATATTCGATCTCATCAAATGGTGTTTCTACAGGTACAACATATTGATGTAGCATACTCTTAGGATAAAACTTTTCCCAATCTTCTGTACCTTCCTGTCTTAGCCAAAGATTGGCAACATCATAAGCAGGTACAGTATATAATGCACCTACATAAGGATTAATCAATCCACTAGGAGTTGGCATTACATTGTGAAGCTTAAAACTATATTGAGCTATAACACAATCTCCTCCATGAACAAATCCTACTTCTAATGATGGTAAGAACGTAGTACCAGTAAAAATCAATTCTTGGCTATAATAATTATTATACAAGTCAGGTCTATAACTATAAAGGCTAGCCATTAATAAACCATGATCTGTATTAATCATAGTATTATCAAAGTCAACTTTTAAAGTTTCTTCACCTAACAAATTAGAATCAGGATCACCACTAATTAAAACATTCTCAGGATAATACTGAGTATTAGTAATCTTTCTGATTGCTTCATAATCATTATCATCTATAGTATCTTGGAGCATTCTATAATATGATAAAGCCCCATTAATAAAACTATGATCTGCTTCAACCCCTGGACTAGTTTCAGGAATACTTATCTTAAAATGAGTCTTTAGATAATTAGCTGTAATAGTAGGAGTAGTATTTAATAAACTAAAATTGTGAAACCTAAAGCTTTCAGCATGTTCTACAGCAGTATGACTTAATGGAAGAGCAACAGGATCAACACTGTTATACTCTTTGTTACTGATATAACCTAAAGCAATGTGACTACTATTAGTAAAGTCTCTTTGAGCATAAAAGATACCCCAATAACAAATCTGAGATTTCAGTTCATTTGGAATAATTACATTACTTATGTCCAACCTTAAAACTCTAGTACATAATCCATCAAGATCAACAATAGCTCCATCAAAAAATACATCATTGCCAAACCGTCTTTTGATATGTTCAAGACTTGGAGTCTTATGGTGTCTTACGTTTTCTCCTGCAAAGTCTGGAAAACAATCTGGATAAGTCTCAGTAGCATTCTCCCAATAACCCATAGTTCCATCAGCCTTAGAAGTATCAAAGACTTGAAAGAACTTAACCGCATTTCCTAAATCATTTGCAAGTTCCATTTGAGATAAATGAACAGCAGGATTAGCAGCAATAATATTTGCTAATAACGCTGTCTCATCTAAACCAGTTAAGTTAGTACTAGGTCTTGATAGAAGATCAAAATCATTTTCAGCAGAAGTATTTTCCCAATCTGTAGTGCTTGCAACTCTACCGGGAATATGTAGTATGTTCCATACTCCTTTATGAGTATAGAATCCTATGTACATTGCATAGACTTCATCGGGAAAAAAGCCTTGTAAACTTACTTGACGATTAGGGTCTTTATAACTTTCATCAGGTAAATCAGATTCAATTCCAATTGGAAATTCGTAATTCCAGTTAATTATAACAGCGTTAGCAATCTCTTGCAAGCTTTCAGGATCAATACTATCTTCTGTAAGATTTCCTAAATACAATCTCTTATCAAGTATTGTACCAGTTTCTGCTTTGGTATATTTAGCATTTACTCCTAAAACTTCTTCAATACTTATAACTGAATCAACTTGACCAGTTACAATATATTCCATGCTACTAGAAATTATATCAATTTCTAATTCTGTAAAAGCTGATACAACTCCTCCACCTGTTCTAACTACACCTACAACTAATTTAGGGTAGTTAGTATCTATGTTAGTAAATACTAGTCTTATACTTTTACCAGTCCTGATAGTGTCTATTGTAGCATCAGAGCCTTCAAAATCAATTATGGTATAATTATCACCTGATACATACGGGTTAGTTTCAGTCGAAAGATGAGAGTCAATTAAAGCCTCATAGATGTTAATCGTAGTAGCTGTTATAAATGGATCAGTTCTACTACCATCAATACTTTCATATTGAGTAAATACCGAATAGTTGCCAGTTAATAATTGACCTCCGGAATTTCTAATTGTCACCGAACTTATCTGAGGTGGGCATGTGTCTGGAATCAATTCTAACAAATTTATGTTAGCTTCATCCACAATAAATTTAGTTGTAGGATCAACTTCAAATGGTAAGCAATCTAAATTTATTGATCTTATATTATTAGCATTAGATGTAACACCTTCCCACCACACTAAAATCAAATCACCTTTAAAATTATATTCATATACTCCTTGAATTGGAGTAGTTACTGTAAATATTAAAGTAATCGATTTTAGAACATCAGTCCTAATATTATTCTTAACTCTACTAATTGTGCTAACAGATTCAAAAACACCTGACACTAATTCAATGTTGACTGAAAATAAAATATCTTCTATAGGTGTTGATATAAACCCTGTAGAAGCTCCAACTTTATTAGTACCAATTTGTAAAGTACCCGGTTCATTAGTTTTGCCAGTTTGATATTTATTTACTATATTTCTGGCTTTAACTAAACTACCTATAGGTCTTTCAGATTTATTAGTACTTGTTATAAGACCGATAGGTTTCATTAGCCTCTAGTTGATGGTAAGTTAAATATTCGCTTGTTTGCGTAGAAGGATTCTTCCGGACTTGGAGTATTACAAGCATTCCTAGCTCTACTCCTATAAATTTCACATAGTTGCATTAATTCAGGATAACCAAACATAGGATGCTTTAGACCTCTTAAAGTCAAGTATGTAATAACCTTATAAGAAATATAGTCTAGCAAAGGTTCTATTGCTGGTATCTGTAATTGACCACTAATTGTCGGATAATAGTGAATATCTACATGACCACTTTCTGTACCAAACCATACATAAGGATACTCTAAGTAGTAGACATTTACTCTATAATCAGCAACAGCAAAGTTTCTAGTTCCTTGTAAAGATGGATTGTAAAACACAGGAGCTAATATGTTATTGCCAATCTGCAATTTATCTAAAGCTTCAAAAGTACAAGGTAGTTTCAGTTTGTAATTAGCTATAACTGAATCAGCATCTACAACTATACCAAAAATATCCTTATTAGCCATATCTCTAAAACAACCTAGAACCCATCCATCTAAGTCACCTCTCCAACCATCTTCTGTAATACCAAAGTTAGTTGCTAGTCTGGAAACAAACGTGTCAAGACTAATCCGTTTATGAATGCTTACGCTCATACTTTTGGTATGTTAATGCTAGATCAGGATTTGCCTGTATAGCTTTTGTGAAAACTCTTAGAGCATTAAGATTATCTACAGTTCTTGTAAGATGATAACTACCATATTTTATATAACTCAAAGTGTAGTTATTCAATTCCTTACAATACTTAGGTCTATACTGTATTCTTAACCACGGCTTAGGTTTATCGTAATATTCAAAGTACTTCTGACCATCAAGACAATCCTTGCTATACACTTTAATACCCTGAGCTTCCAAGGCTTTTTTATTCCTAAAGCTTTTGACTCTATCTAATAAAAGTCTAGGCTTATCATTCTCATCCAGCTTAACTCGTGGTATATAGATTATAGCTTTTAAATTAAAAAAGACTTGACCATTCCAAGTAAGACAAGGTTCCTTACTTTTATGAATCAGTTGTTCTAGTATCCATGAATTATAAAAAGCTAAATTAATTACGTATTCTTCATAAGTTAAGTTATTAGCTATACCGTAATAAGCTAATTTATCTTCTAACTCATTTATATTTACTTTATAACTATCCCTGTCTTTAAGCATCCGTTCTGACAAGTCTGACTCCATCTGCCCAATTAAAGAATTAATTCGTTCTATCTGATTTTTATAAACTTTGTGCTGTTGTACTAATTCAAATACTTTTGAATGAATGTATCTTTTGAAAAATACGTAAGCTTCTTTGTTTTCTCGAATCTTACATAAAGAAACTTTAAGTCCAAATCCGTTTGGATTAATTTTAACCTTGACCTGATTCTGAATTTGCATAGGATTGAGTGTTAGTGTCTTTTGCTTGCTGATAACTACCTAATATTGTCTGATACGCCAAAGCAACTAAATCGGCAGGATAAGGTAGTATATCATCGTCTGTTAAACAATTAGCAGATCCTTGATTAACTTCTTCTACTGATTGTGGATCAGCAAAAGCATGTCTAATCATAATATACTTAGGCATAACTGAGTTAAACACATAGATTCGATTATCACCATAGGTATACCGAATATGTTCTTTACCAACTTCATTACAATGAGCATATCGCATGTTATTATAATCCGTGTAAGTAAATCCATATTGTCCATTAGGATTACCTACATAATTAAACGGTGCATGAGAATGAACAGTAATTATTGCGGGAACGTCTTGAACTGATCGTAACATAATAGTAGGATCAGAACTTAAACCAACTTGATCTAAAACAGCATTATAAGATTCTAGCGTTAAGTACAAGCTTTGCAAAGCGTCTCGTCTTAAACTAGGAACATTACGTTCGCTGTCTCTTCTTAATAGTAATGGCATTAAAGCTTTGAATCGTTGTTTAATCAACTCTACAAAACTATACTCTGTAGCTCTTCCAAGCTCATGAGCTATACCATAACCAAACTTGTTTAATGTTTGCATCTTGTCTTAATAAAGTTTGGGGAGTATTTCTACTCCCCTTACCAAAACTAACAAATTATAATCCCATGTACTTATTATTCTGTTAATAGTGTAGGACTACCCAAAAGCAAATCGTCAATTGTAGCATTTTTAGCTTCGATGATTTGATCTTTCTTAGCTATGACTTTTGTAGACTTAACTTGATTATTAATCAGCAAGCCTATAAAATTGACAACACCCATAACACTGGCAATTACAACTTTAATAGAATCAGTTATCCATGCAATTCCATGATCTGCTGTAAGTAGCCAAAAGCCTACACCACTAACTGCTGTAAGAATTACAGTAATTGTAGCAAACAAATTCTTATTGTTTACTTCGAGTTTATCTACTAGTCCTTGAATAAAACTAGTAATACCTCTACCAACTGCGTTGATTTGTAAAAACTCCAAAATTCCCTGAAGTGTCATACGATTGATGTTTAGTTATTAAGAATGATGAAACAGATATTTAATTTTTAAAGCTCTACTTGGAAAATCCCCATAAGGATTACCACCCCTAAGTTTTTCAAATGTTGCTACAAATAGGTACAACTCTTTATCATTTTGTTTTACCACGGCACAACCTATAGCTAATGAATCATCTTGTTTTATAAGATCAGCTATATCACCATCTAAAGTTTCTACAAGTATTATACAGCTTTCCTGCATAAAACAATTTAAAATAACCTGTGCTGTAGAAAGATCAACTAGCCGTCTTGTCAATCGTTGCTTCCAAGACTTATGATTACTATACCTCTCATCCACCAAGCTTATATAAACTGGATGACCTAATTTTGGTACTCCACCATTATTTTCAACCCGTAGTACTGCTACTCTATTGTAGATATTAGTATCGTAAGCTTCTGTTAATAACTGAGCTAATTGCAAATAACTTTCCATGTATTTTTTAAAAGCTATTCGTTTTAAACCAAATTTAATTAGAGGTATCATAATTATTATAGGTATAATGATTAACCAAACAACTAAAGCTTTTTCATTTATTGTCATACAGGATCAAATTTGCAATTTCGCTCAAACCTACAATTAGATTGTAGGTGCATTAGTAGAGTGGTCACTAATTGGTATTACAGTCCAACCTAGAATTTCAGGATTAATCAGACCTTTGCTTTTAGCTAATTGTAAACAGTTAGCTACAGTAATAGAATTTGATTTAACCTCAAAAGTACAAGCTTCTCTTACAGTTATTGTAGGAAACCAAGTTTGTTTCTTTTTAACGTCAGAAACGACAGACACAAGGAAATGTACCATAGCAGTTTAAATTGTTATAGAGCCAACTTGAGATGTAAAATTATTCACAACTTCTGCGTTAACTCCGTTAGTAATAAGTATAAACCTTTTTTAGCTGTTACTATTGCTATGTTAGTATTTTATTACAGAAGCCCTAAAAGTTCCACTTGCAGGATCAATAGCAGATCCTGTGGAATTGTAAGCTTCAACGCTTACCGTATTTGTTGCGGATACCCACGGTTGACCAAAAATTAAGCCAGTAGATTTACTGCCATTATCTATGCCAACCAGAACGACATCTCCAATCGCCGCGCCAGTTACCGTAATTGTTAAAGTTTCGGTAGCTAAAGAAGCTATGCTGCCGTAATTCAATACCCCGGTTCCAGTTAAAGTTTTACTTAAAATATGCCGAGTACTTCCGGTTGTTACAAAATAATTAGTGCCATTAAACTCAACTGCACCGTTTATAGGTGTGGTTAAGTTTGTGCCAGAAGTAAGTTGTACTGGTGCAACTAAGGTAGTTCCAGCGGCTAAAGTTAATCTTGATGTTGGTGTAATGCCAAGACCTACTAATCCACTTCTATTAATTATCATGTGTTGATTGTAAGAATCACCACCATTACCAACTTCAAGAATATTAAGTTCTTGGGTTCTAAGATGTGTACCAGAAGCAACCGATGGTGCGGAACTAACAGTAAACACAGTTGTAGAAGATACGGCTATTATTGTCCGGTAACTTACGTTAGTTGAGACAGTTCCCATAAGCGCAATACCTTGACCAACGGCAATATTGACATCTGGTGTAGTTATAGTTATTACTGCGCCAGCCGCAGTCCAATTATCTGTTAGAACGGTTGTTAGACCTTGTACTCTTAATTGTGCAGTTCCTCCGGTAAAATGTGTCAAAGCTGTTCCAAAATTTGTAGAACCTGTTTCTTGCGCACTAGGCCCATTCCCAAATATCCAAGTATCTACACCGCCAGAAATAAGATGCCTCCCAACAACTCCTGCATTGGCATGAGTAGTTCTAACATTGTTTCCTATACCTAAAGCTCCTCCACTTGCTACAACTTCAAATCCGATAGCAATACCGGGTGAACTTACTGTATTAAATCCACCTAAGACTAATCCATTAGCAGCATTAAAATCATTAGATACTCCAACCGCAACTTTTGTATTAAAAAAGCCACTGCCGGTCTGTACATTGATTAACTCGTTTATTACTCCTGTGATTCCTGTACCTCTAACAAAAAAACCAGCAGAAGCATTTAATCCTGCGGTAAAAGGTGCAAACCCAATTTCGCCAAAAATAGTAGAAGAGCCGGCTGGTACACCCGTTTTCCAACCCGTTCCTTCAACTACTATAACGGGCGGTGCTTGATTTACCGCTAGTGTAGCAGCAGTGGTGTTTCTAAGATGGAAGCTTTTGGCCTGAGTATAAGCCGCTCCTATGTTATTCATTGTAAGCGTAAGCTTGTCGTTTATATCTACCGTGCCGCCCGACGTGGCAGAAATTATGTCGCCTGAATACGGTCCACCGTTTATCGCCGCCGTTAAAGCCCACCGCCCCGAGGGGTTAGCCGGACCCTGAATCGGCGTAACGTTTGCTCGAAAAGCGACCGCCTGACTTGCCGCAGTAATATCAGTTTTCCAGCCATTCCCCTCCCAAGTTGTAGACGGAGAAATCTGTTGCGCAGCGGCCCCAGCGGCGATTGGGTTCCGAAAAAGAGCCCCCGTCGCATCGAATTTATACTCATGCCCCCCGACCATTTGTAACCCCAAACTGGAGTTTGCCGGAATCGTCGCAACCCGCGCGGTTGATGCGGGGATAGCGCCGTTAGCGGAATAAATAGTGTTAGATGCGGCAACCGCTACCGAAATGTCGTGCGGCGTTGCGACCTCGGTAGTATCTATTCGCAAAACCCCACCCACTATATCCGAGCCAAAACCAACCGCCATTTCGGTAACTACATTAGCCGAGGTGTACCCGCCTAATTTCGTGGCCGTACCGGTTAAAGTATTTAGTTTTAAATTCCCGCCTACATGAAGAGTTGCCTGTGGCGCTGTTTGGTTTATTCCAACTCTGTTATCGTTTCGTACTGTTAAAATTTCAGTATTTGCTGCATTGCGCAGCTTTACTACCGCTTCGAGAGTATCAGAAGTTGCGCCTTTTATAGTAAGCTTGTCGCTTGCATAAGTAAAATTAGGGCTTCCAATAATCTTACCATTGGAATTACCGTACAAAACCTGAGTATTTGTCACAAGCCCTGTCGTAGTTGTAGTCTTAGGGATAGAATCTAAATTGGGAGTTAAGAGTTCTAAAGCATCAACAGCTTCTTGCATATTGGTTACAGCAACTCCACCAATGGTATCTACTATACGAATACTATCTGCAAGTAATGATAAACCTAAACTATCCAAATCTACAGGTACTATGCTTTGAGTCAAGTAGAGCTTATTACCTACAAGATAAGGATATTGAAGCTCATCATATTTATCAACAACGCTGGTATGTATAGCTATAGCTTGTTTTGCTACCTCTGATAAACCTAATAGAACTGCTACAGGCAATGAACCAGTCTCAGATTGAATACAACCTACACCAGTATCAAACTCTACAGTACCATCTGTTAAAGCTTCAACATCAACACTAATAGTACTGCCAACAGCAGAATTAATTTCTAAGATTTTAAATCGTCTACCACTAGCATCCCATACTATATGACCTATTATAACTGAGTCTACAGTATAAACACCAGCAGGATCATTTAAAAACCCAGATACAATCAAACCTTTGGCTCCACCTGGCCCACCCGATGTTGGTTGGACAACTACAGTATACAATGCAGCCATTTTAGTTTTCAAGGTATCTTGCGAATAAGATACAGTTACACTCAAAATAAAACTCAATAAAAGCAATAGCTTTTTCATGTTATTATATTAATTAGGTCAATCAAATTAGTTAAGCCATTACAGCTACAAAATACCAACGAGTAAAAGCATTCAATCCCGGTACAGTCAATTCAACCATATTACTACCAATTGCAGTAAACTGCTTTTGTGGGGTATTATCGTTGTCTACAATATTGGGCAAACCGCTACTAGGAATACCTACATCTTGTGCAGAAGCATTCACAATTTGCCATACACACAAGTAAGCAGTATTTGCAGTAGGATTAATTGAAGTATCTCCCCAAACTATACGAACAGTAAAACTTCCTGCATTTAATATAGAGGTAGCTCCATCTACTGTAAAGCCTTTAAGAATTGTATCTTCTGGAATAGTTATAGTACCAACACCACCAGAAACTGCATAAACTACATCTGTTGAAGTAGCTGTAACTGTACAAACTAACCCTGCACCACCAGTACCAGCAATATATTTATAATCAGTAGAAGCAGTAATAGGCCCTAGAAGAGTATCTTCAAGACCTTCAATTAATTCTAAGATGTTCAACATTACATCTTTGACATCAGTTGCAGAAGCTACATCGTCTTTACCAAACCGTTCTTTTAACATAAGTCTCAAGTTTGCTAAAGTCTTATATCCATTTATAAACAAGTTATTAGCTTGCCTATTAAATCCTGCCATTGTTATATGATTGTAGTAGTGATAAAAGTGTCCATGTCGTAAGCTGACCAGACTGCATCAAGATCATAACCAATTTGACCTAATTGATCTTTTAAAATATTGTAATCAAAGTCCTCTTTTACTTGAGATAGAGTTGTGTATGGACTTACAAATAATGTAGATTTCCATTCAATTATCTTCAATCGGATCAAATTTTGAATAGCTACTAAAGCTAAAGACTTGATCTTAACATTCTCAAATGGTCTACCTAATCTATCTGCATCAATCTGAAAATTCAGATCACTATAATATAATGTCTTCAAGATTTGCATAGCATCTGCATCAGCTTGATTCAGATAATCTAGGTTATTTATATTAGGAAATTCCATAGTGACTGTTTAAATAGGTAAAGTGATCTGTAGCAGCATCTAACCATTTACCTAAAGTAATTATGCTATTATTTAAATCAGCAGTAAGTACAGTAAACATAAAGCTGTTTGTAAGTACTGAGTTCATCAGAGCTAAATAGCTAAAGCTTATATGTTGTGCCATCAAATAGCAATGCTGCAAATGCGCATTAGCATCAAACAGATAACCACAGTCACAAGCATAAGTAGTACAAGCCATCTGTTCAATCAAATATCTACCACTACTATTCAATCCAGCAATTATTGCTACAAATACAGGTATGATATAGCTACCTAAATAAGTATCATCACTTGTCCTATATTCATCAAATACATACATACCATCTTCAAGCGTTATAGATAATGTACCAGAAGCAGATATACTATCCGTAGTTTCTATAACTTCTAAAACATAGTTATCGCTTAACTGCTTAATTTTAATGTAAATACCATAAGCATTATCATTGACAACACTGTAAGTATTATTAGATGGATTAGTTATTAATAGCATAATCAATTTGAATTGGAGGGGCTAGCACATCACTAGCCCCATTGGATAAACATCGTTTCACCTATGACTACCCTCCAATTGTTTGTTCCGAAGGTGTTGAGAACAATACAGCAGCAATTGTGTCGAAGCTGGTTAATACTGCTGTAGCAGGAACAAATGCAATCAAGTAGTTTCCACGAGTACCTTCTGCACGTTGAGCGCCACCCATGTCACCGCTATTAGCAGAACTAATTTCATAAGTAGTCAAGCCAACGGCTGTATCTACTTTAGTAGGAATCATTTCATCAATTACGGAAGGTGCAGCAAACCAGAAATTCTGATCTACAGTGCCAGTAAATACACGACCTTGCGAAGATACTTGAGCATCTTGTTCGTATTGGCGAAGCTTGTTATACAAGTTTGTACCAACTTGACCCGGACTGCTAGATTCAGTAGTGCCATCCCAATGACGTTGAGCATTAGCAAGTACACCACTTGCACCAACTTCAAAGATACGAGCATTGTCAATTGCAGTAAAGCGGATACCTGCAACATTCGTAGTATCCATAATAGCTACTGCATTTGCAATACGACCTGCATCAGCATTTACCAAAGCAATAAGCCTATTTGTAAGAGTGATGAAAGTATCAGCAGCAGTTGCGACAACTTCATAAATCTCTACATTGCCTACCAAGTTTTGGTGTGGATAGCTACGATCTGTTATAGTAACACTAGCGACATCCCCCAAAGCAATAGTAGCGGGCAATGCCATAGCTGCGATAAGAGTACCACCAATTACTTGGTTGCGCAGAACAAATGCAACAGCAGCAGTTTTAGCTCTCCGAGCATTACGACTAATCATAGTAGTATGACGAAGAGTGCCAGCACTATCACGGTAGTAAATCTGGAAGCTGTTGCTTGTAATCAAGTCAGCAGCCGTTGTACTAGTTAGTACTAACGTTTGCGTATCGGTTACAATTGCAATAGCTCCTACTGCAAGTAAAGTTCGTACCTCATTCAGTGTAGCGCAAGTGCCACCACCAGTTTTAGCGAGGTAGGTAGCATTAGCAGCACCGACTAACCAAGTTGGTTCTGCTGATTTATTGTGCCTATAGTTAGGCTCATACATTGCCATATAAAAATGGTTTAATTTTGTTATTGAATTGTTCTTAAAATCTCTGCTCTAGTTGATATTGCTGCAAGCTTTACAGCTTCCTTTACTACTTCCATAGCAATGAATCGTTTGTTACCATAACTTACACCTAAGTCCAAACCCTGATTAATCTCATGGTCTATTAACTTAGGCAGTCTTAAATATTTCAATTCGTATTGAAACAGATTAAACTTGTTATAATGAAAAGCTAGTAGATGTTGGCCTGACATGCTACAATAAGGTGAAGACTTTTTTACTTTAGTATAAGGATCATCTGATCCTACACCTTCATATTCATCATCTAAAAACCTTACGTTTTCAACCCATCTGGAAGTGCCAGTACTAATTTGCTTACTTAATACAAACGATTGTTTTACAATAGAATCTACTGCTTCAAGTCCAGTAGTATCTGTATAAGTAACAGTCATATCAACTAAAGATGTAGTCAAACTATTAGGCTTTTGAACTAAAATGTAACTGTCTTTAACATACAAGTCAGCAAACCGTTCGTAGTAGACTTCTACAAAATGTGAAGCATTACCACCGTATTGCAACAAGTATCTATTAAAAACCAATGGATACAAGTTTATATCAGAAAGCCCTGTAATTGACAGAGTTACTAATCTAAACATATCAGCATCACCTACCGGTGCACCTATATCATTATTAACAGTACAATTGATGTAAAACTTACGAAGCTTCTCACTAATAGTAGTTGCTGTAAGAGTTGCATTTAATTTAATTACCCAATAATTAAAAGTACTACCTACTGTAGAAGTACTTCTATCAGAACAATAAGAATTAGAATTTAATCTAACTCCTATTGTCCTATAGAAATCTTGTGGAAAGAATCCACGTACAGCCCTGTCATTGAAAAGATATAACGGATTGGTGTAAAAAGATTGTAGACTTTGCAACAACTCCGCAGCTACAACATTATCACTATAACCTAAAGTAGTTTTATCAGCAGGGAAATACTTGTCAATGACAGATAACTGACCATAGTTCAGCCATTCATCTATCTTATGATTTGTGAACGTAGTGTTCTCAAAGTCACCACTTTCTTGAAGTAACATTTGAAACTGTACGTGAATTTCTTGCCAAGTCATATCTACAAAAGTTAGTTACTACCGTTAGTCATTTTCATCTTCAAAAACGAGTAAGTTTCCGCATTAACCGGAGTTCTTAGCCACTGCACCGCTGACATCATATTACTACCAATACTTTGGTTATCGTAGAACAATGCACCGCTATTATCTGCTCTCTTAATAATATCTTTCGATACCAACCAATTAACCAAAGCTTCATCAGCCAAACTATTGGACTCAACTACTCGAATGAATTCTACTGGATTTTCTTCTACAAAATCATAGATGCTAATTAAAGCACTATCCTTATCGTTATGAGTAGGACGATTTGCAGCTAACAATACCATATTCATCTTATCAATATCCAACGTGACCTCTGCTCTAAGTTTAGAAGCTTTATCTTTAATGCGAATTGCAGTAATTCGGTTTTCACGAACTTGCACTTCTGTAAATAAGTAAAACTTAATGAAAGTACCTTTATTACGTTCCTCATAATTATTAGCTACAGTAGCATTTACTAGACACATGCGAAATATTGCATAGTCCCTAGAATTAAGTGGAACTAACTTATCATCAACAATCTTAAATCCTACTTCTAACGGATAGTGCGAACGAGTAGAAACTTCAATAAGAAACCCTTTCCAGTAATCTTGAACAGACTTAGTATAAGTAGCTTTGTCGTAGTCAATACCTAGAATATCTAACATGATTTCACGTTCTTCTTCTAAACTATCAAACACTTGACGAATACCTTTACCTTTCTGAGTCAATGTTGGGCCAATCTCCAACCATGATTTATAATCATTCTCGATTTGTCTACTACCTTGTTTTACAATCGGTAATACGAAGTGAGTTTCTTTAGCTCTAACTTCAACAATACAAGAATTAATTACTTTACCAATAAACGGATTATCTGCCCCGGAAAAAACAAGCTTAGGCTCACTTATATTAGTACTACCTTCCGCAGAAGTCTGTACTTTTTGTGTTACTGCCATTACTATTAAGTTTATTTTAGTTTTTAAAATCAGTCTCTACTAATAACCGAATGCGGTATAATCTGGTTGGAACTGAACTGACCAAGTGTCATTAAACATAACCAAACCTTGAGTGCATAAGAAGTGAACACTTGTACGATCTGTACCAGTAGCAAGCTGCAAGTATTCTCCATTACCCTTGTAATTCAAGAACCCTGTCTTACTTACATCTGCCATACCTTGTTCCAAGCCTTTAACTTCACCACGACCAGCTTCCGACAACAATTGTAAGTTGCTTTGACCATCATAGTCAGAAGCATCTACAATGTAGGCTTCATAACTTGCAAGACTACGACCACTTACAGGGTGAATTGGAGCAGCATCAGCATAACCAGACTTATTCAAAAATTCCAATGGAACCAATACATAAGTAGGGCCATCAATATGCTTGTAAGCTTGAATGTAGTTACCCAAAGTCAAACGACCTTGCACTTCACTCAAGAAGTCTTTACTAGTATTAGCAGATACTAATTGGAAGATTCGAGAATCAACCATAGCATTATGCCATTCCTCAGCAAAACCACCACCACAGAAAATTGGAATAGTTTGATTGCCATCATCAGGCTTACCACGGAAAGTTGCACCAAGAATCCTATTGATATAAGATTCCGTCAAAGTTGAGTAAGTCAATGATTGTGTAATCTGCTGCTTCAAACCGGGAGCAGAAGGAACATAATCATTACTGTAATCATCAAACAAGTGAGTTGTACCGTCAGCAGCATAGCTATATTCAGACAAGAACAATTCCATGTGTTTGTCTTTCTTAAATTCCAACCATTGCTGGAACTCATACCAAGACAACCAGTAGTTACTGTTATTACCCATAGTATCAACAAAGTTAAATTCTACCACTTTGTTGGCAATGTTACCTGCCATGTGATAAGACTTACGCAATGTGTTGATACAGCCCTTCCGACGACCCGGAGTTTGAACATGTCCGTAGTTGCCAATAGAATTAGCAACACTAACTTTACCCGGACCGACTTGACCCCAAATTGCATTAGGTAAAGTATCACGATACGGAATAGTAGCACCTGGTCTAATTGCCATCAATCGGTAACGATACCGACTTTCACTAATACGTTTTGGTGTATCTTGTACACGACAAATTACACCTGATGGAGAACGAACAGAAGTTTCATAGATAAACCAATCGGTTTTGAAATCCAGAATAACTTCCATACCACCACCAATAGTATCGGATGAGGCGTAACTAGAAGCAGCTACAGCCTCAGTTTCTTTCATAGCACCAATAACCGGATACTCAAAGAAATGATTGTGTACTTCTGCTTTACCAATTCTACCACCACCTTCTAGCATTGCTAAGAGAGGAAACATTTTAGAACTATCATTCCAATTTCCCATCAACTTAGTAATGACTGGCCTCAACAAGTCTGGTTGAGACATATAAGCAGAAGTCAGGTTATTAACTGAGGTAAACTTATCTGTATTGATTCCCTCAGCATGTACCGTGATCCTACTATGCAGATCATTTGCTGCCATACAATAAAAATTAAATTAGGTTATAGAATACTTTTAAAATACCAATTTAGATACATCAGCTTTTACTTCAACCCCACCATTTCCAGTATTTATTCTTTGTGTTGGTGGTGCAGTAGTTTGTTTAGTTATAATAGCTTTAACTGTACGTCTTGTAGTATCAGAAGTAGCTTTTACTAAAAGCTTATTAAAATCAGCTAATTTAATTTTACCAGTACTAACTGCATACCTTAGATATTTCTCAGCAAGGAAATGCTCATCAGTCATAACTTTACTAAACTTAGCTTCTTCTGTTTCACCATTTTTAGGTTCGGCTAAAAACTTATAAAAATTAGTAGCATCGGAAGCTTCCAGTTTAAATCCGTTCAAATCCAAACTATTTATCTTAGATTCAACTTTACCCCAATAAGCCTTACGATCTGCTAATTCTTTAGATTGTTGTATACTAGCTTTTTCAACCTTCAATTGATCTTGCTCTTGATAGAACTTAGTCAAAGACTCTTTAGCAGTTTTATAATAGTCTGAAAGCTGTTCGGTGTCTCTCAAAGCCGTATAGATGCTCTCAGGGTCTTTCACATGAGCGACATTGGTAAGGAAATGTAGCACTACAGACTTGGTTTGATCTGCTGATGGTGTTTCTGATATGCTTCCAAAATCAATCCTGTCATTATTATTACGAGCCAAAAATTGATCCACTGTGCCGCCACCTATTAGATGTAGGATAAGATCAGAAGCTATTGGGTTGTCTTTACCTAAGTCTTCAATAGTTGCTAAGGTTTGAGCTTGGCCAACCTTTGTGACAATATCAATTAAAGATTCAGCCGAACCGTTAAAAAACAAGCTTCTCTCTTCTACCGGCAATAGTGAAAGAACAGGTTCAAGTCGTTCTTGCACTATTTTGTTTAAAATAATATGATCTACATTTACATCTTCATTTAAACCAACTTCACCAGTCTCTTCATTAAAACTAAATTCTTCTTTCTTTGCAATAAGAAAGTCTTTACCATCTCGTTGTACAAACAAGTTACCATCTGCACCAATTATGTAAGGTAATTCATCAGTAGTACTAGTTTCTCCAGTAGTCTCAAGACTATCAGAAGTATCGGTACTATCTGGAACAATCGGAGTATCCTCATTAGGATTAAGATTGTTATTGTTGTCAATTGGCTTGTTTACGTCCTCACTAGTAAAAGCCAAGTTTTTCATATCAATTGCCATAGTGTTCTATTATAGTTGTAGTTATACTATGTTTTTGAATTAGATTGATTCATTCGTTGTTTCTGTATCTGCAAAGCTTCGGCCTTCTGCTGCTCTGCTACTACATTCTTACGTTCCGTTTCAGCTTGTTTCCGCTGTTCCATTTGTACTTTGTTGTAACCTGCTATAACTTCATCAGAGTCATCAATTCCATCTCCATCAATATCTTTACCGGCATTAAATCCAATACCTACGATTAATGCAGAATCTACTTTTGCCTTAGCTTGAACATCTGCAACATATCGGGTATCTTCCGATTTGAGTTGAGTCACTTCTAATTCTTTATCAGCTAAGTATTTCTGAGTAGTTTGTTCTTGCTCTCTAATGCTATTTTCAAGCTCTTTAAATTCTTTATCAGCTTTGCTCAACAAATCTTTAATATCTTCCATACTATCTGCATCAACAACATCAGCTACATCTTTGAAGCTTCCATTATTCTGCAACATAGTCAAAGCATTATTACGCATTATTTCGACCTTTCTTTGCTCATCAGGAGATGAACTAACATAGACTCGCATATCAGAGTTAAGTACTTGTTCAGAACTCATATTAATAATATACTCATCTTTCTGACCTAGCATTACTTTGCTTTGCCATCCATCACATTTAGTCATTCTAAATAAATCCAATAACCCATTAGCATCAGATTCAATTAGTTTATCAAACCAATATAACTGCCAAGTATCAGCAGCACTAGATTGATTAATAGCCATCTCATTAACTCCATTCAAATCACTAGCTCTGGTTTCACCCATGCTTTGCCTGTTCCTGCCAATCCTTTCCCAGAAATTAACTTTGATTGATTCTGCTATTTCATACAACCTACTAATATGTTCATAGTTACTTAGGTTCAAACTCTTAATACTTCTTAAAGCTTCTTGACCTTCTGGTGTAGAATCATCTACAAACAAAGTTTCAAATGCTCGAATATAATGAAGCATCTTATCAGGAGTCCAACCAAGTTCTTTAGGAATAGTACTTAGTGGAATTAGAGTCAAATTGCTAATCATTCTATTAATTAACACATCTGCTCTAAACATAATACTGTTATACATCCGTTGATAGGATATACCTATTCTAACATCTGATACAACGTTTTCTGGATTGAATCCTCTAATGATTCCATTATAAGGTAATGGTTCACCTTTAATAGAACCTTTATCATTTCTGCTTATATCGCAGCATCCATAATCTAATATGAAATTGTTCTTTTGTGGTACTTCACCTTTTATACCAACATTCAAACTATCGCCAATACTACACCTCATATACCATATATAGTACCAGCAATCAATCCAAATATCTTCTATACTAACATCTCCATTCTTCTCATCAAACTCATAATCATGCTCAACATCAATACAGCTTAATTCAGCAAACTCATTATAATACTTTAATCTTTTAGCTTGCTTCCGACCTTTCCAAACTAAATGACTTATACAGTTCTTACCATTTAATTCAGTTCTAACTAACTTTGTATTAATACTACTAGTATAGCTACGTTCATTCTGCCAAACTACTTGACTTCCAAATCCTATATCAATAGCTGATTTGTTATATAAACTATCAATATATTTACGATTGCTTTTAAAAGTAGCAGAATCACCAAACATATCTTCAAGCTCCCCCATACACAAGTAATACTGAACTTGAATAGCTTCACTATCTTCATCTAATGGTGATAGATTACTTTTACCATAAATCCTATAATCTAATGGATGGATTGGTTGGTACATAACATATCCGTTATGCACATTCTTATAAGACAAGCATCTTCCATAAACTAAGAAGTCTTCTAACATCAAAGCCCATTTGAATACAAGCTCTAGTATGTTAGTAATATCTTTTAGTAAAGCTGAGTTCCTTTTAGTAATAACCGCATTATAAGTCTTTTCGTAAAACTCTGTAGCTATTTTCTCAATGTCAAAACGCTGACCCATATTTGAACCAGCGTTATTATTTAAAGAAGCACTTCTGTTATTAAATTCTTCTTCTAATTTCTTCTTAACAAAACTACTAACTTGTTGAGTTATATAGTTCTCATCATGGGGAGAGCTAGTAACAAGTTTTAAAAAATCCCCTCTTCTTAGAAAATCTCCAATCTTCCTAGTTATGACCGGAGTAATTATATCATAATTTCTAAGCAATGATGTAATTCTAGTTAGATACTCACTATTCTGATCGTGTGGGTTTATGACTGCTTCATAATCAGTCAAGTTAATATGATTACCATAAGCAGCAGCAAGATCACTCATTATGTTATAAGACTGACCACTTACATCTCCAGTACCAGAATAGTACTGAACCATTCTAGTAAAGTAGTCTGGTACTAACTGAGTTTTATCAGTACGAGAATACTTTTCAGTTTCTGTTAAATAAGAAGATGGTTTTAGATTAATCATAAATTAGTTTCGCTTGAAGAACTCGTGACTAGCTAGCGTTGATTTTTTACCTACATTATTAGTCTGAGCATTTAGTACATTATAATTATTATCTTCCAGTTCCCTTAGTAAGTACTGTCCAACCAACCATGCACTAACACAGTCGAAGTTGTCTTCGTAATTGAAGCCACTCATTTCTCTCAGTAACCGATTACATTTTATTAGTTGTATTCGGTAAATCTTAGTAATTTTCATAGTCTCACTAGTTTCATCCGTATATCTAAATATCTCAGATTTACAAAAGTCCAAGTGCATGTTTACACCAGTTCTTTTTCTATCTGGATGTCTAGCCATACTGAATCCATAATCTCTACCACTAATAGCTTTACCAAGATTACCTTTGAAACTAGCCAACATAGGTTCTTTAGCTAATCTATTCAAAGCTCTTTTAGATTTAAAATAAGCTATAAACTGTTCTTTATCAGTCTCACCTAACATACCACCAACAATATTATATCTCTTACACAGGTAATACAGTTGCTCATTATATTCATCTGTCTTAGGAGGTCTACCAATCCAACTAGCAACCATTCTACCTACAGCAGCTTTATCATACTTATTAGCAATCATGTAAACATAGGTAACACCTAAACTATCCTTATTAGTAATATCTTCTTTGTTTTTATCAACTGCATAAGGGTCATGCCAACCAAAATATATTCCACTAGGTACAGCAGCTTTCTTTTTAACCGGAGTAAAACCAGTATTATCTTCAAGCTCTTCAACAAATATCGGAGGTTCATATTCTCTGATACAACCATACAAGTCAAACTTATTAGGTAAGAAATCAGCAGTATCATATATAAATGGATGAGTTTCTTCATTCCTTATAGTTAGTTCACTATTAGTTACAAATTCTACATCACCATTACTTAATGGTAGATACTTACCATCTTTATGGCTATTATCTTTATTGCTTTGCAAAAACTCAAGTTGGTCATTGATTAATTCAGCTATACCACTAAAGCTATTATTAACGGTGGTTGAAAGAACTTGGCTAGGTCTGAGAGGTCTCTCTGCTTGCCATATCGCAGCTTTATGAGCATCAAGGTTATCCTTTATCCACTCTAATTTATCCTCATACAAAAGCAGACCTTTCGTCAGATCGCTATTGCCATCCGCATCCATGCCACCGCCCTCATAATTCAGGTTTTGTGGAAAGAACATACAAATAGCCTTACCAGACTGTTTTCGTTCATACAAGCCCCAATCATAAGCCAATAACTGATTACCTACAGGATTCCTAATAATACTTGCAAATCCACTAAACTCTGAATCCTTAGTACTTGCTGTACCCCATATATCTTTACTACCTATTGTATAACCACCACTTTCAGCAGCAGCTTCTGTAGCTCCAACAGTTTCAACTATATTAGGAAAACTACCAGATTCTTCATACTTAACTTCATTAGCTTGAAATCCTCTTAAACATGAAGGATTGTCTTTAGCTGATCGGCAAGTTATACTAGACCTAAAACCTCTCAATTCTTTAGTACCATCTAATTGATACCCATATTCTAAATCAGTAGTATTATTTACTAAAGCCTTCTTAGACCAATCTGTATGTAAACTCATAAAAGCATGATAATCTTTTACAAACTTCATCATACTGTTTGGGCCAATTAGGTACTCCTTTAAGAATGCTACTAAAGCTACTTTTCTTCTGGGGTATAAATCAATCTCATCAAAACTATCCCAACCACCTACAATACTAAATCCTTTTCTACGAGCTTTTAAGTTAGCTTTACCTAATCCCATTCTTCTAGCAAACGCTTTAGCTACCCAATACATATAGTGACCATCCCAAAAGTCTGGAAAATCAAAAGTCGTATCAACTACTTTATTACCACTAATACTATCAAACAATAATTGTAAATCCTCATCACTAACTCTTCTAGCTTCTTGGAGATCAACCCCATTTTGCATTATATCTTTAAAGTTAATTCCATCTTTACTAATAATAGGAACTCCACTTGTATCTGTTCTAGTAATATTTGCAAAATTTAACATTCCTACCATCTTACCCGGAATCCATATTTCATCTAAATCGTTATCAGAATTAGCACCAGATAAATCACCTTTAATTGGTAAGACCATTCCATGTTTTCTCCTAAATTCCCATCTATCCCAAAACTCTTTATATCTAACAGGATTAGTTATAGGAGTTTCTTCACAATACAAATGAAACTTCTTGAAGTAATTAGCAGCTACACTAACTAAACTAGTATTGTAGAATTTAAAATTATCAGGATCATCATCCCTAAATTTATTAGGATAAGGAGTATACAATTTTACACCAGTAGAACTAACATTATTCTGATACCGTCTTAATATATGAGTTAATAATTGGACTCTACCAGCTTTAGTTAACCTTTGCTCTTCATCAAAAGTCATTTCATAGATAGTCTTCTTTTTACTTCTAGGTTTATAGTTAGGTAAGAAATTATACAAATTGACTGATTGATAAATCAACTTGTCTTCATCATTATCAGCTATAATAGATTCTAATGAAGCATCTACTTCTATATCCTGTTCTGATAGATAGGCTGAATAATTCCATTCAAGATTAGTTTGATCCTGAATAACATTACTATGCAACAAAGGCTGAGGTTTATTTTCCTCAGCCTTGACTACATCTTTTTTAGCTTTCTTTGTTTTTATCTTAGGTTCTTCGACTTCATCTATTTCTTGATGTTCGTCTAGTAACTTTAGATAATCATTTAAATAGTCCGATGCCATTATCTGAATCGTTTAATTGGAACTTGAATTTGCAATCCATTATACCTACCAGAGCTTACGTAGAATCCCACACCAAAACCGGATTTACTTCTTAGTAGCAATCCCCCATAAATATAACCTCTAGCATCAATACCACCTATAGCATTTAGATTCATAGCAGAGTACTTACGAAGATTTTCCATTTCAGACTTAGTAGTACATTCTGCCGGTAAACTATAATAGAAGCGTTTAGGACTATCTATAATACTGTCTATTGGTATATTTGATTTAACACTATCAATAGTCAAAGGTACATTACTGGGATACCAAATAGGTATAGTACCATTAGAGCTACTAAGTAATGGTAAACATATTTTAATAATAGTACCATCTTGAAGTTTGAGGCTAATAGAATCTGAACTTGTACTATCAATAGTATAACTCGGAGTAATCAAATCAATCGGATATAACTTAGGTATTTCATTAATATCCTTCCGTAATATTCGGTTAATCTTAGTTCTACTTTTCTTGCTAAGATCTTCGAGTTTAAAACCATTTAAACATGTATCTCTATAAAGTACAATAGTAGATACAACTGTATCAGGTTTTAACCAAATTGTATCAGACTTACATTTACCAATAGCTTTATCTAACAAACTTAATCCACTTTGTAATGAATCACATTTAGTAAAAGCTAGTATAAGTGCTACAATAACACCAGCAATTATAAGAATTGATTTACCATTTAGTTTCATCGCTTTGTTCAAGTTTTATAAAAATAGAATAAACATACAAGACATTAATTTAAAGTAGTTTCAATTAAAGCTTTAACTTCATGCTGTAAATTCGGCAGCTGATAATACTTAGGTGTTCCTAGCAATCTCTCACCTCCACCTAAATCTATCAACTCTCCATCATTACTATACAATGGTACAAGATGCCATAGCTCATATTTAAGAATCTTAAATCCAAACAAGCTTATCAAGTAACCATACATATTAAGTTGTAACGAGTAATGCCAATAATCACTATCAGGTAAGTTATTTACAGGGGCAAACATTCTTTTATTAGTCTCATAAAATTCATCAGTATAATAAACTTTATTAGTTTTGTAATCTCTCCGCTTTTTAAAATAACCACTAATCTTACTTAAGGGTTTTTTATTAGTTTTCCAATCAGCTATAATAACTTCTTTATTTCTAACTGCCACAATATCAGCTTTACCACAAACTAAATAGTTTTCATCAGGATGATAGATTAATACTTCTGTAAAAATTACAAAACCATCTGTAATCAAATTATACAGATAGTTAAATATTGTAGGAAAAGCAGTATTAATATCAGAGTCTAATAAATCATCATGACTTACAAAAGCATTAGCATGATCTAAATTCAATCCATCACGTAAAGCATAAGTACAATCCGATCTTTTAGGGTAGAAACTATTTACACCAAACTCTAATCTATCATGGGTTTTAGTACCCCATACTAAAGCCATTGTATTTTCAACATTCCAATTAGCTTTAATCAGTTCAGCTTGTTCATGTATCTCAATACTACAAGTAGTTATCACTTCATCTATACTTTTCCAGTCTACAAGATTTGTACCACCAAAAAAACTTTCCTGTTTGAATCCAAGTTTCCTATCGTCTGGATTAGGCAACACTTTAATATTTAAAGCTTGATAGGCTTTGTAATAAGACCAATAAGAATCATCAAAGTCTTCATAAAACTTACCAATAAGAGTAGTAACACTAGTATATATCTGACTTACTTCATCAGTATAGGTATGAGTAATTGGTTCTAATGTGATAGTCCTTTGCAGCATAATACTATAAGTATTTAGTTAAGAACATTGATTCGTTATTCAACCTATTGATTTTTGTTTTTAATAATTCGATTAGCGTTTCAGCTATTCTGGATTTTCTCTATTACCAACAAGCTTCTTACCTACTGCACGTCCACTTACTTGTGACATGTCACCTCTCAATTGCTCATAAACTATATTAATAGATTTAATAGCTTCTTGAATCTTAGGTAGAGCAGATAACGATTCTTCTAATATTCTGGATGCAGTTTCATTCAATGTATTTGATTCAGAAATTGCTATTAATCTTAATTGATGAGAATCTGCTTGTTCCAAATTAAGATTAGCTGTATCTAACATATTCTGTACAATCTTCAAAGTTCTACCTCTTCCTTCATAGTAAGTAGCTAACCCATGCAATATTAGAAACAAATTATACAAGGTTCTACTAGTCGGTAGTAAGTCTTTTTGATACTTTCTAAAAAATACAATAGCTTCTACAACTAAACTATCAGGACTCCAAGTTGCAGGAACATTTGATAGTTCTCTCATCTTACTATCAAACTTACTATCTTCATTAGCTCCACTAAAAGGATTGGTAGGCAATATTGCAGACTTGTAGTAGATATACTTTAATTCAGCAATGTTGATAGTCCTATTTATATCAGGACTACCATCTTCTAATGTATTGACTCGTAAATAGATACTTTTAATAGGTTCAGTATCATACAGCCAAGCTCCGTCTAATTCGATTCCGTTTCTGCTAATTCGTAACATTTTTTACTAAGATTTCTCGGATCATTAAATCAATCTCTTTAGTAAGAGTTTTAAGTTCAAGCTGTCGGTTCTTCTCTTCATGATACCCTTGAAGCTTACGGAATGTTTTGTAGTCCTCCGGATCAATATTAGCTTGATCCACTATAAGAGCTTTCTTATCCGCATAGACATCTCTGGCTTTACCTTGAACCAGACTGAATAGAAATGGGTATACTATAAAAGGTTCGTCTTTCTTAACTTTCTCCATAATGCTGCCGACAAAGCTATTAGCTGCAAACCTAAGAACTTTTCCATTTATCCTACGACCATAGAACTTTTCAAACTTGTGACTTAACACAACTTCACAATTTCCTTTAAGAGTACTAGAGTCATTGGCATTAGGAATCTGATCTACTGAAACATCCAATGTTTCATAGAACAGTTCTTCATTTAAAAATACTTTCTTGTTACTAATGTTAGTCAATGCCATCATCTTATTATTGTACTGCAAAGTACCGTAGAATAATTTGAATTGTCAACAACATAATTCTAATAGAACCAACTATTAGTTAGTATCAGCTTTACCTATAATTATATCAGTATAGTTAGTTCTAATCGGAACTTAACAATAGGGACGGAAGAACTTATGAAATATCATTGCCATCCACATGTAATATCATTGCCATCCACATGTAATATCCAGTTCAATCCAATTCAATTAGTTCAAGTTAGTTAAATTCAATTTAACTTAGTTCAAACCAGTTATACTAGTATAACTAGTTATACTAGTTTTACTAGTTATAAAAATTCATAAAAATTTATAAAAATTCATAAAAATTTATAAATTTTTACTAGTTATAAAAATTTATAAAAATTTATAAAAATTCATAAAAATTCATAAAAATTCATAAATTTTTATAAATTTTTACTAGTTATACTAACTAGTAAAAATTGAAACAATTTGTATAAACTTATAAAAATTGAAACAATTTATACAAATTGGATACAACTTATATAATACTAGTAAACTAAAAAATAATCGAAATTTTGGTAATGTCAAGTGAAATCTAAAATTTATGAAATTTATGAAAATTATAAAAATTTATAAATTTTTATGAGTTTTTATAAATTTTTATAAGTTTAACTAAATAGTATAAAATTTATAAAAATTTATAAAAATTTATAAGTTTTTATGAGTTTAACTAATTTTTATAAGTTTAACCAAATTTACCCAATTGGTATAAAATTATAAATTTTTATAAATTTTTATAAATTTTTATAAGTTTAACTAACTAGTACAATTGGTATAAAATTTATAAATTTTTATAA
>Ga0163149_10000234_pt1 | contig 73138 bp, 57 predicted proteins | sample OliLakLV19MP5G1_FD_148604 | JGI IMG/M metagenome (GOLD analysis project Ga0163149, IMG submission 148604) | Freshwater microbial mat bacterial communities from Lake Vanda, McMurdo Dry Valleys, Antarctica - Oligotrophic Lake LV.19.MP5.G1 | ecosystem: Environmental > Aquatic > Freshwater > Lake >...
AAAATTATGTTGAACTATTGAATAAAAAATGAAGGGGTTGGCTAAGAGGATACGAAATATTAGAACTTTTAGACCATCACGAGGAATATAATTTTTTCAAGCCGGGGACAAGAGAGTTTAACCCGAAAAAGGTAAAAAAATTCTCTTCGGATAGTAAGTCAGAAGTGTTTTTGAGGCAAGCTGATATTTCTATATTACGGTGTAAGATCTGCGGAGGATTTCTGCATAAAAACTCTATCACAGTCGATCATGATAATGAAATTGAAAATGGCGGGGTTGGAAATGCTGATAATGGATATTTAGTAAACCCATACTGCAATTCAGTAAAAAAGACTTTGCTTGCCTCTGGCTTTAAACTAAAGGGGACTACTTCTTCTTAGAAATTTTATATGGCTTGGGGTTACCCTTAATGCATGTAAAAGAATTTCTATAAAAAAGTTTGTAAAGGTTTTCTACGTCCAAATTATTGAATCGAGGGAAATTGATCAGTTTGTTAATTTTACGATTTTATATGCCATATAGTTGTTATCTATTAACAATTTAAGTGTAAAGTCTAAGTTAATTAGCTAAATTTAGCTAAATTAATTAGTTCTAATTGATTATCTTTGTATAACCCATGATAAGATTTAATCATAGAAAATCTGTCCAAGCCTTAAACCTATTTGCCCAATTACAAGGCGGAAGCATTAATAAAATGAAGGCTATTAAGCTATTTTGGTTAGCTGACAGATTACATTTAAGAAAATACGGAAGGACAATAAGCGGGGATAATTATTTTGCATTAAAGCATGGCCCTGTCCCATCTGGTACTAGAAACATTTTAGAGCAAGTGGCAGACCGGTTAGAACAACCTATCCTCAACTATTCGAATGAGTATTTGCAAGCAAATGGGCGGCGGTATAACTCTCTCAAAGAGGCTAACAAAAAAGTATTTTCAAAAACTGATTTAGAGGCTCTAAATAAAGTTTTTGAGACTTACGGTCATTTAAACCAATTTCAAATAAGGGACATTTCCCATGAATTTCCTGAATGGAAAAAATGGGAGGAAGGCCTTGAAAATAATTGGTATAAAAGCCATCCAATGGATTTAAAAGACTTTTTTGAAGATGCTGGGGATAAGCACCCTATTTTTAAAGATGATGAGGAAAGTCTAAAGTTGGTTGAAAAATTGTTCATCAGAGAAGATAAAGACTAATTTTAGATGGCTTTATCCAAAGAACAGTTTGAAGCCATTTTAACCCATAGAAGCATATTCTACTTCGTTTACCCACCATTAAACACTCCTGATCCACATTATTTTGTTTGCGTAGGCCAATTGCCAAGTGGCGAATATGCTTTTTCTTGTTGCACCTCCCAATTTAATACAGTAAGAAAGTTTGTAGAAATAAGAAGGCTACCAAATACCACTTTGGTATTTATGCCACCGGCAGTCGATAACCCATTCGATAGAGATACTTATGTGAATTGCAATGAGTATTTTGGTTTTCATAAAGCAGATTTATGGGAAATGTATAATCTGGGAAGCCTTACCGAACATGGGGAGTTTCCGCTTGAATCTTACGAACAAATTGTTATTGGTTTTAAAGACAGCACTATAATAGATGAAGAATTAAAAGACAATCTACCGGAAGTTTAGTTACTTTACCTGGTCTAACAAGTATATAGTCTCCCGTTGGGTCAATAAAAAAGCCGCGGTAAATACCACGGCCTTGCTGTTATAATACAATCAGCTACTACCAGTTACTAAAACGAAACCCAAAATTATATGGAGTCATATCCAATCCTCTTTCAAACATGCTTTTTACCGCATAGGAACCATAGAAGCGGACAGGGCCCAGGGCTAACTCCGCTACATAGGAGACCTTCCATTTTTCAAGTTCAAAATCATCCTTTGTTTTTTCCTTGCCCTCATCGCTGGTTTCCGTTTTATTCCGGGAACTGTAGAGATAGCCAGCACTTACACCGGCACTGATGCCAAATCCTTTTTTCCGGTTGGGTGTAAAATTGAAATTGAGCATGATGGGTACGGTCAGGTAATCAGCTGCCAGTTTGTTTTTTTCATACTTCCGGTTGGCTGTAGCATCCAGTATCACCCGCGGTGGATCGGGGATGGCAATGGTATTTTCCTGGAAACGGACCGGTTGTTCAAAATGATAATTGTTTAACTCAAGCCCGAGACCATATTTCAGGTTCACCACATGTTTTACAATATTTAATTTTTGCATAAATAACCAGAAGTTCACGTTCCTCGACTTGCCGTCTTTCAGGTCGAACCAGGTTTTATTGCTGCCCGGCGCATAAGCCTGTGCGGCAAGGCTGCTGTAATTTGTTTTATCGCTGAAGCTGGAAAAACCCAGGTCGAATATCCACCAGTTAGTAGTCAGGTTAGAAGGCTTTTTATCGCGGCCGTTCTTCGTTTTGTAATCATCGTCTTTTTTTACTTCCCTTTCTTTGCTGCCGGCTTTTCGAATGATGATCATACCGCCAATACGGATCGTATCATTTTTCGGATCCGTAGTTTTGGTGCCCGTTGTATCGGTTTGGGCGAACCCTGTGATGATGGTGCATAAAGCTACACATAGGGTAAAAATCCTTTTCATACTCTTCTCTTTTTTATTTATTAATTAATTTTTTTATCACCCTGGCCCGCCGCAGGCGTAACAGGGTTATTTCAGTTTGATCGACAGCCCGGCTACCAATAATTTGTTATCATCAGTAGGGTCAATGTTAGTTCTTTTTTCAAAAGTGCGGGCTATTTTCCGGAATAAGCCACGGCTTTTGTTTTTCTTATCATTGGGCTGGTCAAAATCAGCAGCATCGGTTTTATTGGATGCATACACAATGTCTGACGATTGAGGGGTATTGGTTGTTACAACAGGATTTGTTAAGGGATCTTTTTGTTTTAGTTCTTTTGGAATAGTCGTATTGGCAACTGCATTATTGTTCGCATCCTGCTTGTTGACATTGGGATTGTATACAGGTTGCGGAAGGTCATTTGTTTTTTTATCCTTGTTATTTGTTACTGCCACTTCTTCTTTTTCGGGTGGATTGATAACCGGTGATTGTTTCTTCGCTGTATTATCTTTTACTTTGACAGCTACTGTGTTTACAGGAGTTTGTTTAACAACAGGGGTGATCACACTGTTAGTATTATCGGCTATACTATTTTCATTAACCGGGCTATTGGATTCTTTGGGTGTAATAACCGGGATAGTCGTATTGTCTTTTTTCTCGGTGAGGGTTCCCTTTACAATTTTAGTTTCACTATCGCCCACAGAAGATTTTTTATTAACCAGGATGGCCGTGGTAATGCCGGCGCCGAGTAAAAGAACAGCGGCAGCAGCCAGCCTCCATCTCCGGGGAGAAGGCATCGGACGCACTTTTTCTTCTTCCCGGTATAAAGATGCTTTGTGGGCAAATATAATTTCTTCCGGTTGCAGTTTGCTACGTTGCAATAAAGCCAACTCTTGGATAAGAGATGGATGGGCAGCAATAAATTGATCAACCGTGATTTTTTGTGCTTCGGTCAATTCATTATCGATATAAAGTACCAGCCATTCGTCGTAATTGGAAAGGGTAATAGTCGTAAGGCCGCCTGTTTTGAGTAATGCTTCTTTGCCGGCAAAAACGATGTCTATATCTGGCACCAGCTTATATTGAAGCAATGAATCCAGCTCATCCTTAAGGTCGGGGTGTTGCTGAACAAACGCCTCCACCAGACGGCGGTCATGACTGCTGAGTTCATTATCCATATACAGGATAAAATACTCTTCGTAATTATGGCGGGTTATCATGTTCATTGTTCATGGTTGATGGTTCATGGTAACGTCATAGTCCTGAGCAGCTATGAACTATTAACCATGGACTATGACCTATATTACATTTTCCATTTTCACTAAATATTCTTTCAACTGTACCCTGGCCCTGTGAAGATAGACTTTCACCTGGCTCGGATTAAGGTTCATGATCTGTCCGATCTCTTCGTAGCTGTATCCTTCATAATCTTTCAGCAATACGAGGGAACGTTGGGTTTCGCTTAACCGGCCCAGCGCCTCTTCCAGCACTTTCTTTAAATTATTGGCTGGTTGATGTTGTACTTGTGCATCTTCATTGAACTCTTCTCTCAGTTGTATCCTTTTCACTTTCCGGATATGATCGATCATCTGGTGGTAAGCCACTGTAAAAAGATAGGATTTGCTTTTTTGCGCATCCACATTTTCCCGGTTGCGCCACATTTTTTCAAACGCCGTCTGTACCACATCCCGTGCATCTTCTTCATGGCGAAGATTTTTCAGGATGAACCGATACACATTGTCTGCATACGTGGTCACACATTCATTGTATTCTCTTTCAGTCATACTACTTCGCTTGTTTCAGTCAATCAGCTGTTTCTCTGTTAGTTTTGGTCAGATTGCTCTGCCTTTGCTTTGTAGTACAAGTAAACAGCCGGTGCAGGTAAAGGTAAATTAAGGAGCCTGCTTTGGAAAGTAAAACGGTTCAGGGTGCAGAAGGTTACAGGCTGATAAATATTTTTTTTGACGTTAAGCCTTGGAAATCAATGCAAAAAACCGGGAAGGGTTATAAATTGATGGGAAAGATTTTCCATTGGAGTTTCAACGGGGGTCTTAGTCTCAATTTCAGTGCATTTTTTCAGGTCTTTTTTGCAGCAAACAGTCTCTGCCTTTTTTGGGGTCGAGGCGTTGAGGATCAACACACTGGCTACCAGAAAGGCTGCTATAAAAACGAAGCTAACCCAGTTTTTTCTTTGCATGGTTGTGGTTTTGGGATGTGACGAAAGTAAAACCAGAAATGTTACAGTTTTCTTATTATTTATCCAGTGGCGGATTTTGATTAACCAACGGCAGTAACCGTAGCATGGATGCAGGCAAAATTCACCTGATAAGACTCGTTTTTTATCGGAGGCTTTACCATCCTCTTCTTTTGGAGAGGTCCCGGAGTTTATAATTCTCAGGGAGGTAATGGGGTGACGTTTTATATTTGCCGATAAACCATGCAATATGAATGAAAACCTGGTCCAGCGGATTGCCAAAGAAGTAGCCGAAATACAAACAGCCGGCTTATTTAAAAAAGAAAGGATCATTACCAGCCAGCAAGGGGCGGAGATAACTGTGGGTGGCAAAACGGTACTGAATTTTTGTGCAAATAATTATCTTGGCTTATCAAGCCATCCCAAAGTAATAGAAGCGGCCCACAAAGCTATAGAGGAAAGAGGTTTTGGAATGAGCAGTGTCCGTTTTATCTGTGGTACACAGGATATACATAAAGAACTGGAAGAAAAACTATCTGCCTTTCTCGGTACAGAAGATACTATTTTATACGCGGCTGCTTTTGATGCCAATGGCGGAGTGTTCGAACCCTTGTTCAATGAAGAGGATGCCATCATTTCCGATGCATTGAATCATGCTTCTATTATTGACGGTGTTCGATTGTGCAAGGCACAGCGTTACCGCTATGAACATAATAATATGGAAGACCTGGAAGCAAAGCTAAAAGAGTCTGCCCATTTGCGCAGCCGTATCATTGTAACAGATGGGTCTTTTAGTATGGATGGCAGCATTGCCCAACTCGATAAAATTTGTGATCTCTCTGATCAGTATGATGCGATCGTAATGATCGATGAATGTCATTCCTCGGGTTTTCTCGGAAAAACTGGAAGGGGCACGCATGAGTATCGGGGAGTGATGGGCCGGATCGATATCATTACTGGTACATTGGGTAAAGCATTGGGCGGCGCTTCCGGCGGATTTACCAGTGGAAGAAAAGAAGTGATTGATATGCTGCGGCAAAAATCAAGGCCCTATTTATTCAGTAATACATTGGCACCATCTATTGTGGGTGCTTCGATTGCGGTGCTGGATATGCTGACGGAATCATCAGCCTTACGGGACAAATTAGAATACAACACGAATTATTTCCGCACAAAAATGACGGAGGCTGGTTTCGATATAAAACCGGGGGACCATCCTATTGTTCCCATTATGTTATACGATGCAGTGCTGGCGCAGAGCTTTGCCGCCAAACTATTAGACGAAGGGATTTATGTGATTGGTTTCTTCTTTCCTGTAGTGGCAAAAGGACAAGCCAGAATAAGGGTGCAATTAAGTGCGGCGCATGAGCAGGAGCATTTGGATAAGGCGATTGCTGCATTTACCAAGATTGGGAGAGAGTTGGGGGTGTTGAAGTGATATACTTCAGTGATTTGGCGTAATCATTTTTTAAGTTTACTTTTTGAAGAAAATTATCCCAATTATGTCAAAGAGAAAATGCTTCATATTTTTTTTAGTGATATCTCTATCAAGTACTGTGACATTTGCTCAGCAGCCGAAATTGATATTACCGGAAGGGCATACAGATGAGGTATTATACATAAGATATTCTCCAGATGGAAAAAAAATTGTTACTGCTTCAAGAGATCATACCGCAAAAATCTGGGAGGTCTCAAGTGGGCGGCTTTTGTGCAATTTAGATGGTCATTTAATTGATGTTGTATCAGCTGAATTCTCTCCGGAGACTAAATATATAGTTACTGCATCAAGGGATCATTCTGCTAAAATTTGGGATGCCAGAACAGGAGTATTTTTGATTAATTTATTAGGGCATAGAGGATCAATATTATCTGCTCAATTTTCTCCGGATGGCAACAATATTATAACTGCGTCAGAAGACAGTACATCTAAGATATGGGTATCAGCTACAGGCAAACTTCGTTTTACACTAAAAGGCCATTTAGATAGACTTACTTCAGCTGTTTACTCACATGAAGGAAAAAGAATTGTCACCGCATCGGAAGATGGTACAGCTATTATTTGGAATGCACTTACTGGAGAGGAAATATATTCACTTGAAGGACACACTGATGAGGTAGTATCAGCTTCATTTTCTAGAGACGATAAAAGCGTTATAACAGCCTCAGGGGACCATACCGCAAAAATTTGGAATGCTGCTTCAGGAAAACTTACAACAACTCTTACTGGCCATTCTGGTGAGCTCACAACAGCTATTTTTTCACCTGACAACAGCAAGTGCTTAACTGCTTCCTTTGATCAATCTGTAATCATTTGGGATGTGTTGACCGGAAAAAAAATCGATACACTTTCCGGGCATACTGATGAAATTCGATCAATTGTTTATTCTCCTGAAAAGAATATAATTGCAACCTCATCTTGGGATAATACTTTAAAGCTATGGGATGCCAATTCTTATAAAGAAATAGCTACATTAAAGGGACATACTAATGCCATAGAGTCTTGTAGTTTTTCTCCTGATGGAAAGAGAATTGCAACAGCATCATGGGATAATTCTGCCATAATTTGGGACATGTCGACAAAGCGACCATTAAAACATCTTCGAGGCGCTACCGGGCAGATAACTTCAGCTAAGTTTTTTGAGAATGGTGAGTCTTTCATAACAGCCTCTATGGATGGAATAGCGAGAATTTGGGACACAAGAACAGCAAGTATCAGGCATTCTTTGAAAGGGCATAGAGGTTGGTTGAACAGCGTTGATGTCTCCCGTGATGAAAACTTCATATTGACTGCTTCCTCTGATAATCTAGCTAAATTATGGGATACAAAAACTGGTAAATTATTAAGGACACTTAAAGGACATGAGTGGTGGGTTGAGAGCGCAGTATTTTCAAAGGATGGGAATTATTTTGCAACAACTTCCCAAGATAATACAATCAGAATATGGGATGCCATCACTCGTAAAACAATCAAAATTATTAAGTGTAGCAGCGGTGTAATATGTGCTTGTTTCTCTCCAACAGGGGACCAATTAGTAACCGGATTAGAGGATAGCAATGCAATTATATGGGACCCTGTAACCGGAAAAGAATTGGCGATATTAAAAGGTCACAATGGGAGAATTAAATCTGTTTCTTATTCCAACTCTGGAAACGAGATTATTACTACATCGTCAAATGGCCAGGCTAGTATATGGGAAGCTAGTACAGGGAATTTAACTTCTGTACTCCCGGGTCATAGCAGCTTACTTGAATTTGCCCAGTTTTCACATAATGATAAAAAAATAATTACCGCTTTTGAAAACAAAATTCTGATCTGGATGGAAGATGAAATAGGGCCAAAGATAATAACACTTGAAAAAAATTCCTTGCTTAAAGATATTGATAATACAAATAAAGTATTTTTATGTGCTGATAATAGCGAGATCAAAATATTAGATTCTACTGGAAGACTAATTTACAATAATTATGGAGTAGAAATCGAAGGTGAGTCAAATTATATAGCTCAAATACCCACTGATTATTATAAATGCTCCCCGGATGCTTCCAAACTCCTTTACTACGTCACCAAAGACTTAAAGATTATCACCTTCGAACAGCTCGATGTAAAATACAACCGCCCCGACAAAGTATTGGAAGCTATTGGCAACACAGATACGGCGTTGATCAATAGCTATCGCAAAGCCTGGGAAAAAAGAATTAAGAAACTGGGTATTGATACAACCGCATTCAGAGACGGGTATAGTGTACCCGAAGCAGACTTTGCAAACAGGGATGCTATTGAATATGAACAAAAGAACGGGATGCTAACGCTGCATATTAAAGCAATGGACAGCGCATACAAATTAGACCGCTTCAACGTATGGGTAAATGAAGCTCCTTTATTTGGGCAACGGGGAGTTAGCATCAAAAGAAAAAACTTCAACAGCGTCGACACAACCCTTACTATTAAATTATCCCAGGGTGAAAACCGCATTGAAACGTCTATTACGAATGTGAACGGTACTGAAAGCTACCGGATGCCTTTACTGGTCAATTATACGCCGGCAGTAAAACAAAAAGAAAGTACCCGGTTTATTGGTATTGGCATTGACCAGTTTACGGATAACAAATACAATCTTCAATACAGTGCGAAAGACATCCGGGATATGGCAAATAGTCTCAAAAGAAAATACAAAGAAGATATAATTATTGACACCCTGTTCAATGAGCAGGTAACGGTAAGCAACGTAAAGGCATTGAAGAAAAAACTAAAACAAACTACGGAGAATGACAAAGTGATCATCGCTTATTCCGGTCATGGTATGCTGAGCAAAGAATACGATTATTATCTCTCCACCTATGCTGTCAACTTTAGTAAACCCGAAGAAAATGGCCTGCCTTATGATGAACTGGAAAATCTGCTCGACAGTATCCCTGCCCGGAAAAAGCTCATGCTGATCGATGCCTGTCATAGTGGTGAAGTGGATAAGGACGAACTGTTTGCCATGAACAAAACAGCTGATTCCCTGGGCTTAAAAACAAGAGGGGTGATAGTTGTAGGGGAACAACAGCAACGGGTAGGCCTGAAAAATAGTTTTGAACTAATGCAAAGCCTGTTTGTGAATGTGGGCAAGAGTACAGGCGCTACCATTATTTCTGCTGCAGCGGGTAACCAGTATGCACTGGAAGGGGTAAACAATCTGCCCAACGGGATCTTTACTTATTCGATCCTGGAAGCCATGCAAAAATACCCCAGCATGAAAATAAGTGAGTTAAAGAAAATTGTTGGGGAAAGAGTGGAACAACTGACCAAGGGATTGCAGAAACCTACTTCAAGGAATGAGGCAATCGCGGTGGATTGGAGTTTGTGGTAATCTTATCCACATTACGTTTTGTGTTTTCCTATTTTCAGCTGTTAAATACGTTATGCAGTTTTTACGTTTAATATCTGTTTTATTGATATTGTAAGCATAGGAGCCATTAAAACGACCCTGTCGCCCTAAGCAGTTTATCATGATTACATCGAAGGGAACTGTGCTTGATAAGTTTATTATTAAAGTCAAAGTGGTATCAGCTATATTCTCTTTCTCTCTTTTATCTCTCCGTGCGACAACAAAATATCCATCGGACAGACAAGGAACTAAAAAGTAATACAAATCATACCATTCATATAGCTATTAAAAAACGCTGTCGCCCTGCTTTTCAAGATTATTTCGGGGAGCTGGCCGACGATATAATATTAACGTCTAAGAGGTATTATTTAGATTTTTTCCGTTTACCTTTATTGGACTTCAGTTATAATAATGATGACGGATACTGCAGAGGTTCGTATATCCGCTCCTACAAAAGATTTCTCTTGCGCTATCCGGTAATACCCATTGTACGGGATCTGATTTTCGTGACATTTATCGAACTTAGCAGATCGGCCAGTTCATGTACCCTTTAAAAAAATCACTAATGCAATCGTCGGTACTTTATAAGATACTACTAGTTACTAAACTGTTTTTATTAAGCTGTGGATTTTGTAAAGCCCAGGAGCCAAAATTGGTACTTCAAACCGGCCATCTTGATGCAAAAGAAAATGCAAGCCTCGTTAACAGCATTCAGTTCAGTCCGGATAATAAATACATACTTACCGGTGCCAGAGACGGGCAGGTAAAACTCTGGCATACCGAAACAGGAAAATTGATTAATACGCTTCCGGCAGACAATTACTCGGCCAATGCCACTTTTGCAGGAACTGGTGAATTCATTATAACAGGTGGCTCCTCTTCACTGAAAGGATGGAAAACACTGACCGGCCAATTATTATATGAGTTAAAAGCTGATGATTTTGCGTATATGGAATACCAGCTTTCTCAGGATGGTAAATATTTCGCTGTATGGAATGGGGATCAGTTAATTGTTCATTCAGTAGCTACCGGCAAAGCCGTAGATAGCGCAAAAGCTGACGGCGCTGCGGGAGAATTAATTACAGTTTGTTTTACTACCGCAAGTCCAAAAATATTTTTTATACGCAATAACAAGGTGATTGAACGGAATTATCTTTTACATGCGGATATACGTCAGTACGGAAACGGGGATGATATCCGATCACTTTTCGTAGATGAAGATAAACTGGTGATCATCTATTTTTCCAGAATAGTGGAAGTGTACAATCTCCAAACGGGTAAAAGCATATCAACTGCTACTATCGAACTTCCTGAATTCAGCAATCTTGTTGCGCTCAATGCCTCTCTTATACTGGGTATAAAGTACGACAGGGAAAATAATACCCAGCCCTTGCAGTTATTTAATACGGTAAACGGAACTGTTCTTAAAAGTTTTAAGGACAGTGCAGATGTAAATGCACTTCCTTCATATACCTATAATAAAAAGTCCGGTTTACTGGCTTATAGCAATAACAATAGTCAGCTTGTTATTTACAACCTGCTTTCCGGCCAGGAAGAATGGAGAACTGGTATTGAGCCATGGGAAAAGGGATTCGCCTTTGGTAATCGGAATTATATCGGACTGCTTGATGGAAACCGGGCTCGCTATATTGATCTGTATTCAAAAGAAACCCGATGGCTTGATGGCGCCGCCTACAATATCACCAACAGTATCATAGCTACAAACGGTAAAGTTGCCGCTACGCATTCAAAATACGGAAAACAGATCAAAATCTGGGATCCCAAAACCGGCCAGTTGAAAGGGAATTTTGAAAGGGGAGTTTATTTATACAATTATCCGGTAATGCTGATGTCGGCTGATGCAAAAAGGCTGATAACTTACACCAAAAATACCGGCAAGCCACCTCTCTTTAATGTCTGGAATATTCCCGAACTGCGCAGACAATATAATGTGGGTAGTTATGATATGGAGTATGAGCACCCACATCCCAGCATTGCCAGCAAAGATGATGCTGATTTTATACGGGTATCTGTTACCCAGCCACGATACCATGCAGTATTGATGAATGAAGGAAAGGAACAACTGTTAACCGTTTCATTTGATTCGTTGAGTATAAGCAAAACCAATATTGCTGAAGCATTGGCAAGGAGCAATTACCTTGTATCTGATAGTGATGCATACTTCGCATACAATTCACCGAAAGGTGAGATGATCGTTCAGTACAGGGCCGATACTGCATTGTATACTTTTCGTACGGGGTTGAATCACTATCCGGAACAGTTTTTTAATAGCGACCGGCAACTACTTACTATTGGCAACAAAGACAAAATTGTTTCTATCGTTTCTTTACCTGAAAAAAGAACTATTTGGTTACAGCAATTTCCGCAAACACCCCAAATGGCTGCGGTAAGTAATAGCGGAGATTACCTGTTGGTACATACAGCGCTAAGAAATTATATGGCCCCTCAATTGGATGAAGGCTCAGTCATTTATATTATTAGCCGTAAAACAGGCAAAATACTTTCAACAATAAGTAATCTTGGTTTTTTCCCGGTTGTAATCCGCTTCGGAAAAAATGAACAGCAGGTTTTCATTGCCGAATCAGAAGCCAGAACATTGGTTTATGACATTAGCACAGGAAAGAAAATACAGGAATTTACCGGTGAACTGGCCGCAACTAATACGCCAAAGAACTGGCCTGAGAAATACTTGCTGAGTTTTACTCCTGGTACACATTATGTATGGGATGCCCTTACATTACAACCTTTATATACTTTCTACACTATAGACAGTACCGGCTATTTTACACGAACACAGGATGGTTATTACATGTGTACTCCTGACGCTGCAAGATCGCTTCACTATGTAACAAAAGAAAATGATATCATCACATTTGATCAGCTTGATATTAAATATAACAGGCCCGACAAAGTACTGGAGTATATCGGTAATGATGATACAGCCCTGATCCGTTCCTATCGCCGGGCTTATGAAAAAAGAATTAAAAGACTGGGAATTGATACGTCATCTTTCCGTCAGGGATATCAGGTACCGGTAACGGAGCTTCAAAACAAAAACTCAATTGCTTACCTGCAAAAAAGCAAACAATTACAGTTGAGTATAAAAGCAAGTGATAAAGAATTTCCGCTCGACCACCTGCATATTTACATCAACGATGTTCCTTATTTTGGAAAAAAGGGAATTTATCTTCGGCAGAACAACAGAAAAAATATTGATACCATTATCCAAATTACCCTGGCTCCTGGTGAAAATAGTATTATCGCTTCGGTAATGAACAGCAACGGAATGGAAAGCTATCAAAATCCTAAATTGGTTTTTTATCAGCCAGTTGAAAAAGTAAAAGAAACTGTTTATTTTATCGGTATCGGTATCGATGAATTTAGCGATAGCATTAATAACCTACGCTATAGTGTGAAGGATATCCGTAACCTGGCTGAAGGACTGAGCATAAAATACAATAACAGTGTCATTGTAGATACCTTATTCAATGAGGATGTAACGGTAAGCAAAGTCAAGGCCCTGAAGCAAAAACTGCAACAGACAACGGAAAACGATAAAGTGATCATAGCTTATTCGGGTCATGGTTTGCTGAGTAAAGAATACGATTATTATCTTTCTACCTACGCTGTCAACTTTAATAAACCCGAAGAAAATGGCTTGCCTTACGAGGAGCTGGAAGATCTGCTGGACAGTATTCCGGCCCGAAAAAAACTACTGCTGATCGATGCCTGTCATAGTGGTGAAGTGGATAAGGACGAACTGTTTGCGATGAATAAAACGGCTGATTCACTCGGTTTAAAAACAAAAGGAGTAATTGTTGTAGGTGGGCAACAGCAACGGGTAGGCCTGAAAAATAGTTTTGAGTTAATGCAAAGCCTGTTTGTAAACGTGGGCAAGAGCACTGGTGCTACCATCATATCCGCAGCAGCGGGTAACCAGTATGCACTGGAAGGGGTGAACAATCTGCCCAACGGGATCTTTACTTACTCGATCCTGGAAGCCATGCAAAAATACCCCAGCATGAAAATAAATGAGTTAAAGAAAATTGTTGGGGCAAGAGTGGAACTACTGACCAACGGGTTGCAGAAACCTACCTCCCGGAATGAAGCGATTGCGGTGGATTGGAGTTTGTGGTAAGTAAATCATCTGCCGGGTATACCCTTTAAAAAATATAATGCGTTGAGGTACTGCTTGTTTGCTAAATACCCGTTTGGCGGTATGTAGCATTGGTTTTATTTTGATACCTTTTCTGAAACTTTAGAGATGGCTCGGGAAAAATCATATCATCTTTCCTTTATTGCCTGCCTGCTGATCATCAACAGCGTAGTGGCGCAACAACCACGCCTGGTGGTGCCGGTAGGACATACCGATGCTGTTTTGGAACCGAAATTCAGTCCGGATGGGAAAAGTATAGCTACTGCTTCTTATGATCAGACAATAAAAATATGGGATGCCGCTACCGGCAGATTGCTACAAACCTTATATGGGCATAAAGGAAGTATAAACACCATTGAATTTAGCAAGCGGGGCAATTATTTGTTGAGTAGTGCTATTGAAGATAGCAGTACCCGGTTATGGCATTTACATACAGGTAAGGAATTGCTTAATCTGAAAAGAGTGGGCTATAATATAGAACAGGCATGGCTAGACAACGATGAAAAATACCTTTTTGTGCCTGAGAAAGAAGGGGTAGCCATCTGGGATATTTTTACGGTTCAACAAACCGGCCTTTTCCCGACAAGGCTTGCAAATGGTACTTATAAAGCGGTGAATGCTGTTTCTGTAAGTAATGATGGCAGGCAATTGGCTGTAATGATGGAGTATTACGACACGATCCTCGTCTTTAACATACAAACAAAGCGACTGATCAGGAAGCTGGGTGATGGTAATGAATTTGATGCGCTCAGGAAGATCAGTTTTGCTGCAAACGATAAATTGATTTATGTATTCACTTTAGTAAATTTCACCGGTCTGGAAATTGCAACAGGGAAACAAAAATTTAAGATTGGATTCAACAGTGAATTGATGCCCCCCACTATAAGTAATGATGGCCGGTATTTTTTTATTGCCGGGCAATACCAGCCTTATTCTGTTATCAATAATGATACGGTTGAAAATAGTTCAAGAGATGCTAATATTTATCAGCCAGCCATTTTTGATCTGCAAACATTGACCACAAAACTGTTGAAAGGAGACAGTCTGACATCTGGCTGGGTTAGGAATGTTTGTTTTGATAAAACTGGCAGTTTACTGGCAGTTACTAAGGCTGATGGAGTTTTTGTTTTCAGGGTGGTATCAGGTAAACTGGTTAAGGAAAGGGTTATTGATTCTAAAATAAGTGAGTATGATTATTATTCTTATATCAGCATCAGTCCGGACGGTAAGAATTTTCTTTTAAGCAATAAGTATCTTGTTTCTATGTATACCCGGGACGGAAAATTTTTATATTCCCTAAAGGGTAGTATGGAGTATGATGAAAAGCAATACTACAGCAGTATAGAGGATGCGGTTTTCACTTCAACCGGAAACCAAAACGGGTTTTCATGGGATATTTTACACGGAAAGATCAGTTCCCTCTATGACAGTACTGCAAAAGATGACACGAAAGTGGTGGAGCGGATGAAGTTGGAACAAAAAATAGCAGACAGTATTAATCGCAGAAACAAAAAAACAGTTGGGGGTGACACGCTGGAATCTAGCATGGATATGAAAAACTATATTTTTTCTGCGTTATCGCCTTCGGGCAAATATGTGATCACCTGGTCGGGGCATGACAGCCTTGGGAAAGTTTGGACGGTTGACGGAGGTAAATTTTTATACCAGGTTCGGAGTGAATATGGAGACTTTACATCAGTAAGAATGAGTAGCGACGAACGGTATATTGTATTTGTAAATAATAATAACGTAAACAGGCTTAACCAATGGTGGGAAAAATTACAGGTAGAAATTAATGGAGATTCTGCATCTAAAGTAGGAAAGGATACCTATTATCCAACTGAATTTATGGTGCTGGAATTGTCATCTGGTAAATTGGTTTTAACTATTAAAGATTCATCAGACGTCATCTTTTTCAAGGATCCTGCTTTTTCTACTGACGCCAGGTATTTTTCTTTTCCGGGCGACGGGAATTTCCGGGTTTGGGATGCCGCATCCTGGAAAATGGTTTTATCAGTTGCTAATCCCTGCCGGTATGATCAGCCATATGAAATAGTTGCGAGCCCTGATGGGAAAAAAATACTTCTTACTTGTGCCAGCACCGCCTACCTGTATGAAACAATTGCTAACAAATTGTTTTTTACACTGCCGGGTTCTGTTAAGTCAGCGAAATTTAGCAACGATGGAAATTATATGCTGACCCAGTCTGATGACAAACAAATGAGGGTGTATACAACCAGCGGCGCCGAATTGATGTATATATTTTATGCTTTTAAAAATGGAAACTATATCGTTACGGATAAGTTTGACCGCTATGATGGTACAGAAGAGGCAAGAAAAAATTTATACTATGTATGCGGTAACGAATCTATAGACCTCAGCCAGTTTAAAGACCAACTATGGGTACCCAACCTGGCTGAAAGAATCATGAGTGGAGATAGTATTAATGCACCTCATCTGTCAGATTTGAATATTTGCGGCCTTACCCCGGAAACAGAACAAAAAAACACAATTCCCGGAGTGTATCATTTTATTATACGTCCCCGGCGGGGCGGTTTGGGAGAAACCGTATTGTATGTAAACGGGATTGAAGCCAGTCGTTTCAAGGCGACTGGATTAAAACGTATTGGTAATACCTATGAGTTGGTAGTTAAAAAAGAAGCGCTGCAGCATTATTTTATAACCGGGAAAGAAAACCTGGTAACAATAAAGGCTTATACGTTGGGTAATATCATTTCCTCCCGTGGCGTAATTATTAAGGATACGCTTCAGACCAGGATAACTGCCAGCCCTAATCTTTATGCAGTCATGATCGGTGTCAGCGATTATAAAGGATATGAATTGGATTTAAAATATGCTGCCAAAGATGCCACTGATATTTCCAGTACTTTATCAACTGCAGCCAGAAAACTATTGAATAACGACGAGAAGGAGCATGTCTTTATGTATAATCTGACGACGGAAAAAAACAGGTATCAATTACCAGAAAAAAACAGTATTAAAAAAACCCTGGAAGAAATAGGCCGGAAAGCAACAGCCAATGATATTGTACTGATTTTTTTTGCTGGTCATGGTGTGATGGCAGGGGAGAAAAAGCAATTCTATTTTTTGACAGCGGATGCTTCCGCGGCTTCAGCTATTAATGCCGTGGCCGATGTGGGTATCAGCACAGCTGAATTGACGGAATGGATGAAACCTCAAAATATAAAAGCTCAAAAACGCATTTTAATAGTCGACGGCTGCAACAGCGGGCAAGCTATTAAGGACTTTGTGAAGTTGGGAAAAGACGAACAAGAGTATTCCGCAGCCAGGAATGATGAAAAGGGCCAGCAGATAAAAGCAATTGAAAAACTCAATGAACAATCCGGGTTGTTCATTCTCTCCGCTTCAGCCAGTAACCAGAATGCTTATGAGATGGGCCGGTATTCACAAGGCTTGCTGACTTATTCTTTGTTAAAAGCGATTAAACAGCAACCGGATATTTTACAGGATGGAAAATACCTGGATGTGAGCCGCTGGTTTAATGCGGCAGAAAAAACAGTCAGTGAATTGACCGAAAATACCGGTGCAAGGCAACAGCCACAGATTTTCAGTAACACGAACTTTACTATCGGAATTGTGGATCAGGAAGTAATGGCGAAGATTGTGTTGCCGCAGGAAAAATCACTTTTTACTAACAGCAATCTGCAAAACAACGATGAGACCATCGCCATCGATGATTTGGAACTAAATACACTTTTAGATCTAGAACTTTCAGCTATTGGGGCGATGGGTAACGATAGCAAAATAATATTTACAGCTGGTCTGAAAACAGCAGACGCATGGGCTATCGGCGGACGTTATGAAGTAAAAGGCAATATTATCATTGCCCGTCTCAATATTCGCCAGGGGAAAGAGATCAGGCACCGTTTTGAAATAAATGGAACACTGGATAAACTAAATGAGATGGCGTCTATCATTGCAGAAAAAGCCGCCGCAATGATTCAGTAAGCGCTCATTGAATCTTTAACCCCTTCGCCAAATCCTTGATGGCCTCGATTCCCACATTATCTCCTCTTAAGGAGACTAAAAAACGATCACCGCTAAAATAAGCCAGGGTGCAGCGATTCTTTTTCTTTTTACAATTTTCAAATGCCTTGCCTCCATTAAACTCGATTGTTTTCACATATTCCTCTTCATCATCTGAGTTCACATTGAACATGTTCATGTATTGGGCAGCAAACATGCCCGCACCGCCCGCCCCGCCACAATCCACGATCTCCAGTCTCAAATCAACACTGTCATTTATTTTATAATCCGCATTGGCAACGGTAGCACCCATAGCACTGTTCACATCCACACCCATAGCAGTAGCACCCATCAATGCTGCCGGCACCAGGGCTTTTAATTCATCGGTCGTAAGGGGAGTCAGCTTTTCCAGCTCTTCTTTCTTTTTTTGCATATCCTGCATATCATCGGCGACCTGGCTCATATCAATGCTGCCTTTTTCTTTGCCTTCTATATCCGTGATGGTAATGCTGTCTTTTGGCTTATCATTATTACAGGCCAATAACAGCAGAGAAGATACAAACAGTAGGGGGACTATTTTTTTCATTGTTTTGACTATTTTATAGGGTAAAACTAAATTAAATGCTCCATAAAATCAGCAGGACCTTTATCAACAACGTACATTTCAGATCCGATAACTATGGGATGTCTCTTTCCCTGACCCACCCCTTTCGCAAAGCATCTACTGCCAAATCTCCTCTGCCCCTCCGCTGGAGGGGAGGAAAATTCTTCTTAATCAAACAGCTTTTAACAACCCTGGCGGAAAAATTTGTATGCAGCCTTTATCTATCGCTTGTTAGATAAAAATAGATTACAGGCCCTAAACCGGGCTATAAAAGCTCGTGTTTTTACGATAAAAGCGGTTTTGCAGGCATAATTCCCAAAAAGATCAAAAAAAAAGGCCGAAAAGCTATGAGAAATAATTTCCCGGCATTATTTTCGTTTTCTACACGATGATGTAAAACTCTACTCCCATTTTCCTCTGAAATTTCCTTAACTAATTTTTGACCCGTTCGTCATTGCTATTGCCATGACGGAGCCCAACTTTTAAAAAAGTATGAAAAAGTTATTATTATCATTAGCCACAGTAGCACTGTTAACATTTTTATTGAGTTCCTGTGCGGCTACAAAAAGAGATTGCCAGGGGAATAAGCACTACAAACAAAAAGGCGGCTTTTATATGTAAGTATTCCTGTTTTATTAAATAATTTGATCCCGTTCCGTTTTATCCGGTACGGGATTTTTATTTTTGGATCTTGCAAAGAAACCTAAAAAAGCTTTTATGAAATGGATGATTGTTTTATTAACCGCTTTATTATCCCTGGCAGCAGCCAGCCAGTCCACCTCTTTTCCTCAAAGCTGGGAAGGTAATTGGAAAGGAGAATTGTCCTGGTACAAGACCGGGAAGACCGACCCGCAAAAAGTAGACATGGAGTTGCGGATCCATCCTTCAGACAGTGTCAATACCTGGACCTGGCAGATCATCTATGGTGCTGTAACGCAAGACAACAGACCTTATAAACTAATTCTTACCGATACCGCCCAAATACATTGGGTGATCGATGAGCAGAACGGCATTGTGCTAGATCAATATTGGGTCGGTAATAAGTTTTGTGGAGCTTTTACCGTCATGGGCAGCACGATCATCAACAATTATTGGGTGGAAAATGACCAGTTGATGGTGGAGTTTTTTAGTATCAGCGCCAGGCCGGTGGCAATAACCGGGAAAGGGACTGAAGAAAGTCCGGCCGTAGATAGCTACCAGGTCAACAGCTATCAAAAAGCTGTATTACAGCGTGCAAAATGAAGCTACCTTTGCCCAAATTTTTGACACAAGATGAAATTCCTCGTTTACAGCCTGGTACTACTGACCCTCCTGCAATCCTGTTCCCAGAACAATGTGAAGCATGATAAAAATCTGAAAAAATATTTTGATGAAAATAAGGTCGAAGGCTGTTTTGCCTTGATGGATAATGGAACGGGAAAGTTTACTGTCCATAACCTGGGCCGTTTTCGGGATAGCAGTTATCTGCCGGCCTCTACTTTTGAGATCGTGAACTCACTGATCGGCTTACAAACCGGGAAGATCAGCAGCGATAGCATGGTGATAAAATGGGATGGAGTAAAGCGCCCGGTAGAGGAATGGAACCAGGATCTGAATATGTATAATGCATTCAGATTTTCTTCAGTGTATTATTACCAGGAAGTAGCCAGAAGAATTGGAAGGGATACGATGCAGTTATGGCTTGATTCCCTGCGGTATGGTTCGAAAAAAATAAATGGACCCGTTGACTCTTTTTGGCTTACTAATAAGCTGAAAGTAACACCCGATGAGGAACTGGGTCTTGTAAAGCGCTTACATTTTGATCAGTTACCTTTTTTTAAAACCTACCAGGAAACAGTGAAAAGGGCGATGTTAGTTGAGAACAATGCCAACTACAGGCTGGGCTATAAAACAGGCTGGGGTTTCCTTGAAAATGGTCACTCCCTGGGTTGGCTGGTTGGCTGGATAGAAGAAAATAATCATCCGTATTTTTTTGTATTGAATATTGAATCCCCGGATAAAGATTATGATATGGAGACCGTGAGAATTAAAATGGTAAAAGACATGCTCCGGTACCTGGGTTTTTTCGAAGGGAAAATGTAATAACCGGCAATCCATTTAAAGATTTGACAATTGGCCATCAGATGCTGGCAGAAAACCCGGATCTTGGTTTAATTATTGATATGATAGAGGTGCTGATTTTCAAAACTTCAAATTGATCTTCCAGTTTCAACATAAAGAATTTATTTGGCTTTTTGCCGGTATTGCTGTTCTATTACTTTGTTTCCTGGCTTTATTAAAGTGGAAACAGGTTGTAAGAAAAAGGATCGGTGACCCTAAACTGGTCAGCGCATTGACCGCTAACTATTCCTCCACCTTATTTTTTACCAAATTTCTATTCATCAGCCTTGCATTTGCATTCGGCATTCTGGCTGTCATGAATCTTCGTAAACCCGGTGAGTCAGCAGCGGTGACAAGAAAAGGGATTGATATTGCCATCGCCCTCGATGTAAGTAAAAGTATGCTGGCGGCAGACGTCGCTCCCAACCGGTTGGAAAGAGCTAAACAGTTTGTGATAAAGCTGATGGAAGAAATGCCCAATGACCGGATCGCCCTGGTCGTTTTTGCAGGTAAAGCTTATTTACAAATGCCTCTTACAACCGATCACGGCGCCGCAAAATTATTTGTCTCTTCTGCTACTCCCGAGGCAGTACCACAACAGGGAACCGTTATCAGCGATGCGTTGAATATGAGTGTAAATGCTTTTACCGGAGCCGATAAAAAATTTAAAACCGTTTTGCTTATTTCTGACGGGGAAGACCACGATGAAGAAGCAGTGGCTACCGCAAAAAAACTTTCAGAACAAGGCGTGATGGTCAATACAATCGGGATAGGATCACCTGAAGGAGCTACTATCCCCGATCCCGCCACCGGGGATGTAAAAAAAGATGCAGCAGGTAATACCATTGTTTCTAAACTCAACGAGGAGGCCCTGAAACAGGTGGCTGCCACCACCAATGGTATCTATATACGGCTCCAAAGCAGTGATGAAGCCATAGCTGTATTGACCAAACAATTGTCACAGATAGACCGGAAAGCATTTACAGATATGTCGCAGGTAAACTTTACAACGTATTATATGTGGTTTGCAGGGGCGATGTTCATTTTATTGTTGCTGGAGAATTTTATCCGGGAAAGACTTTCGGCGGATAAGAAAGAAAAAAAGATCGCCATAGCATGAAAGCAGTACTGATGATCGCGTTACTCCTGGTCTTCGGGGATCTGTTTTCCCAGGAAAGGACTGCCGACGAAATGATCCGTGCAGGCAACGAGTATTATAAACAACAGCAGTTCGCAAAAGCATCTGAAGAATATACAAGAGCTATGGCAGCTGATCCGGCGGGGACTACTCCGAAATTTAACCAGGCCAATGCCTTATATAAACAGGATAAAAAAGTTGAGTCGGCCAAACTATTTGCTGAAATAGCTTCCACTATTACAGACCAGGGTATAAGGTCAAAAGCCTTTTACAATAAAGGCGTAATCCTGAGCGAGCAAAAAAACCTGGAGGAAAGTATCGAGGCATATAAAAATGCGCTTCGCAATGACCCCACTGATAAAGAAGCGAGAGAAAACCTGCAGAAAGCCCTGCTGGAGCTGAAAAAGAAAAATGCGGAAAAGAAAAAAGAAGATGATCAGCAAAAGAAAAAAAAGGAAGAACCCAAGAAGCAGCAACAGCCCAAAATGAAACCCAAAGAAGCAGAGCAGCGGCTCAAACTACTCCAGCAAAAAGAAAAGGAAGTACAGCAAAGAGTACAGAAGGAAAAGACTAAAACCGGAGGAAGCCAGGCCAAGGATTGGTAATCGATTCGAAAATCCCTGCATTTTTTTATTAAAAAACAGGCGCCTCAAATAGGTTTCCCTGCTACTTTTAGTTTGCTAAATTTGCATATTGGCCTATTTTTAAATTTTCAAACCGAATAATGCAATTTTACTGCGAATCACTTATCGCTTATAAGCGTCTTAAAACCAGAGAAGTTAACATCGGTGATCTCCTGCTCGGTAACCCCGATGGCAATCGGGGTCATCCTATCCGGGTGCAGACCATGACGACCACCGATACCATGGATACGATCGCTACCGTAGAACAAAGCATCCGTTGTATTGAAGCTGGGTCAGAATTGATCCGCATAACCGCCCCCTCCAAAAAAGAAGCAGAGAATTTACTGCTTATAAAAAATGAACTTCGTAAAAGAGGGTATACCACACCAATAGTAGCCGATATTCATTTCACACCCAATGCAGCAGAGATAGCCGCCAGGATCATTGAGAAAGTAAGAGTGAATCCGGGTAATTATGTAGATAAGAAAAAGTTTGAACAGATAGAGTATACGAATGCGGAGTATGGGGAAGAAATTGAAAGGATCAGGGAGCGGTTTACCCCGCTGGTAAAAATTTGTAAAGAGTATGGCACGGCGATGCGGATCGGTACCAATCATGGTTCACTGAGCGACAGGATAATGAGCCGTTATGGCGATACACCTGTTGGAATGGTGGAAAGTGCGATGGAGTTCCTGCGGATTGCCCGCGGCGAAACCTATCATAATATCGTGCTGAGCATGAAGAGCAGTAACCCGCAGGTGATGGTGCAGGCCTACCGCTTACTGATCAAAACCATGTTTGATGAGTTTGGCGAAATTTATCCCTTACACCTGGGTGTAACAGAAGCAGGCGATGGGGAAGACGGAAGAATAAAATCAGCCGTGGGAATCGGAACCTTATTGGAAGATGGCATTGGGGATACGATCCGGGTTTCATTGACAGAAGATCCGGAGTTTGAGATACCTGTGTGTAAGGATTTGGTTAAGCGGTATAGCATGCCCAACCCCTCCGAAGGAGGGACTTTAGTACCTGCCATTTCTAAACTTTCTTACGATTCATTTAGCTATCAGCGAAGAGAAACATTTGCAGTTGATAATATTGGTGGTAAGCAAGTGCCCGTTGTTATTGCTGATTTGAGTAAGATAGAAAAGATAACAGCAACCCATTTGAAAAGTATTGGCTACACGTATGATGCAGCAACAGATAAATGGACCATCGGTGATGCGGCGGCCGATTATATTTTTACCGGCCACCAGGTTTTGGATTTTGCATTACCGGGTACATTGAAAGTAATCGTATATCCTGGAGCCTGGGCCGACGCAACAGATCAAAAAAAATATTTCCCCATTTTTAGCGACAGCGGGTACACAGAAGCAGGGGCGCTGAGTGATACACTGAATTTTGTGATGATCGATTGTTATAATCAAGGTACCATTGTTACTGAGTACTCCATATTGAAAAAACTGGCGAATGATCCGACGGCGGTTATTTGCCTTAGCTCAACGAACAGTAATGCGATGCAATCGGTTCGCCGCATGCTTACGGAACTGATCAGCCTGAACATTATGAACCCGGTGATTTTAATGACCGACAGCCGCTGGCAGACACCCGATGAACACCTGATCCATTTTGCTACCGAAACTGGAGCATTATTGCTGGAAGGTATGGGAGATGGCATTTGTTTGGGCTACAGCGGTAAAGCTGAATTGAAAAATAGTAAAGCGACTGGCAGAACATACCTGGAAGTAAAAGATATTTACCAGTTTACCAATAATACGGCCTTCAGTATTTTACAGGCATCCCGGACCCGGATATCCAAAACAGAATATATTAGCTGCCCGAGTTGTGGCCGTACCCTGTTTGACCTGCAGGAAACCACCGCAAAGATCCGGGCAGTGACAAATCACTTAAAGGGAGTGAAGATCGCCATCATGGGTTGTATTGTAAACGGACCGGGTGAAATGGCAGATGCAGATTTTGGTTATGTAGGCAGTGGCCCGGGAAAGATCACACTTTATAAAGGCAAGGAAGTGATGAAGCGGAATGTAAACAGTGATGTAGCCGTAGAGGAACTGATCGGGCTCATCAAAGAAAGCGATGCCTGGGTAGAAGCGTAAAATTTTCTATGAAAGAAAAATACTGGATACTTCTTTTTGTTATTTTCCTTGCAGGTGATATTGTAGGAGTACAATTAGATAATGATTTATTACAAATAATATTCAAACCACTGATTATACCGGCGCTTGCCAGGTTCTTTACTGCACAAGTGAAAACTGTTATCGCAGGATTTGCAAAATGGATTTTGTTGGCCCTGCTCTTCTCTCTTCTTGGTGATATCTTATTGCTGTTTGTTGCAAAGAATGACATCTTCTTTTTACTGGGACTGGCCTCTTTTTTAATAGCACATATTTTTTATATTATTTTCTTTCACCACGTCAGGGTCCGGGAGAAGATCAAGGGGAAACCCTGGCTATCGGTGTCGGTGCTGATCTATTATGCATTTCTGATTGCTTTTCTTTCACCACATCTCGGCGATATGAGGATTCCCGTGTTGGTTTATGGTGTCGTAATCAGCTTTATGCTGATGCTGGCCCTGCATATGCTTTTCCTGAAAAATAAAACAGCCGGTCAATGGATGATGGCAGGAGCTTTGCTATTTGTTATTTCTGATTCGGTATTAGCGGTCAATAAATTTTATCAACCATTTGAAGGCGCTGCTGTTATCATCATGTTGACTTACGGGTTAGCCCAGTTGTTTATTGTAAAAGGAGCAATTCGCTATATCAATTCAAGGGATAAGGAATAATTTTACTTTAGTACGCATCCCCGACGGGGCAGCCTGTTCCGATGAATATCAGGAGGCGGAAAGAGGAGGATATTTGTTTTTTGTGAACCGGGCTGGGTTAATTCAATAAAAAGCTGACTATCCTTAAATATATTTTATGCAAAAAACAGATTTTTTAGTCATTGGCTCCGGTATTGCAGGACTGACCTATGCGCTAAAAGTAGCTAACCAGTTTCCCGATAAGAAAGTACTGGTAATGACTAAGGCTGCTGCTGATGAAACGAATACAAAATATGCACAGGGGGGTATTGCAGTAGTGAATGATTTAGAAAATGATAGTTTTGAAAAACATATTGAGGATACCCTGATCGCCGGCGATGGCTTATGCAATGAAAAAGTGGTGGAGATTGTAGTCAAAGAAGGCCCGGAAAGGGTACAGGAACTAATTGACCTGGGCGCCAGGTTTGACAAGGAAAAAGATGGCGATTATAAAAGAGGGAAGGAAGGGGGTCATTCGGAATTCCGGATCCTGCATCATAAGGATGTAACAGGTAAGGAAATGGAAAGGGCGCTGATCGATGCAGTGGCCAAACAAAAGAACATTGAGTTTATCAAACATTGTTTTGTGGTTGACATTATCACCCAGCACCATTTGGGATACCTGGTGAATAAAGCTACACCAGATGTAGAATGTTACGGCGTGTATGTATTAAATCTTGAGAATAATAAGATCGAAAAGATATTGTCCAAGATCACATTGCTTGCAACCGGGGGCAATGGGCAGGTATACCGGACAACCACGAATCCTTCTATTGCAACAGGTGATGGGGTGGCGATGGTATACCGGGCAAAAGGAAGAGTGGAAAATATGGAGTTTATCCAGTTTCATCCCACAGCGCTTTATGAGCCATCGGTAAGGGGACATGCTTTTTTAATTACGGAAGCAGTGCGGGGCGATGGCGGGATCCTGCGAAACATGAATGGAGAAGCCTTCATGGAGAAGTATGACGAAAGAAAAGACCTGGCACCAAGAGATATTGTGGCAAGGGCGATCGACAGCGAAATGAAACGAACCGGTACCGAACATGTTTGGCTCGATTGCCGGCATTTTCAAAAGGAAAAATTTATAGAACACTTTCCGAATATTTATGAAAAATGTTTGTCCATCGGCATTGATATTACTCAGCAGATGATACCAGTAGCTCCTGCTGCCCATTACAGTTGCGGGGGAATTAAAACAGACGAATGGGGTAGAAGCTCGATCAGGAATTTGTATGCCTGCGGTGAATGTGCATCAACGGGTTTGCATGGCGCCAACCGGCTTGCCTCCAACTCTTTGCTGGAAGCGATGGTCTTTGCTCACCGTTGTTTTTTGGATGTTATGGAAAAAGCAGGCGCCGTTTCTTTCAATGAAAATTTACCCGACTGGAATGCAAAAGGCACTACCGAACCACGTGAAATGATCCTGATCACACAAAGTTTAAAAGAGTTGCAACAGGTGATGAGTGACTATGTGGGTATTGTTCGCAATAATATTCGTTTGCAAAGAGCTTTACGGCGGCTGGATCTTTTATGGGAAGAAACAGAACAATTGTATGAAAGCAGCACCCTCTCACCACAATTGCTGCAATTGCGTAATATGATTACCGTTGGTTACCTGATCGTAAAAGGGGCCAGTTTCCGAAAGGAAAGCCGCGGGTTGCATTATAATACGGACTATCCCGGCAATAGCAGCCTTATTCAAAATATAGTGTTGTAGTTTCTATCTTTGCCCTCATGTATCAGGTAGTTCACGGTTTTTTGTGGTTCGTGTCTTTATTACCGCTTCGGGTATTGTATTTTTTCGGCGACTGTATTTATGGACTGGTTTTTTATTTCTTTAAGTACAGGAGAGATGTGGTGCTGAAGAACCTGTTGATTGCCTTTCCTGAAAAAACAGAAAAAGAGAGAAGACAAATCGCCAAACAGTTCTACCATAATTTTATTGATACGTTCATCGAATCCATAAAATTTATCTCCATTTCAAAGAAGCAAATCCAGAAAAGAAGCACGAGTAATTTTGAGATCATCAATCAATTGATCGCTAAGGGATACAATGTACACCTGATGGCGGGCCACCAGTTCAACTGGGAATTTGGGAACGCACAGGCTGCTATGACGCTGACGGCCCCCTTTGTTGGTATTTATATGCCCATCGCTAATAAATCACTCGATCGTATCTTTTATAATTTCAGGAAACGTTATGGTACCATACTGATCTCCGCGACTGAGTATAAAAAAAACGCCAACCACCCTGCTTTTTCCAGCCAGTATACGTTTGGTTTAGCGGCAGATCAGAATCCCGGTGACCCGGCATTTGCCTATTGGATGAATTTTTTTGGTAAGCCGGTCCCTTTTGTCACTGGTCCTTCCAAAGGAGCAGTGAAAAATAATACGGGTGTTGTGATGGTCGGCTTTCATAAAATAAAAAGGGGCTACTATCATTTCACGGCAGAACTCCTAGCAGAAAATGGCTCATCGTTTTCACCGGAACAACTTACTGTGCTCTATAAAAATGCACTGGAGAAAGTGATAAAGTCTGACCCGTCCAACTATCTCTGGAGCCATCGCCGCTGGAAATATGAATGGAAACCGGAGTACGGACCCCTCATTGAATAAAAAAGCCTCCCGGTGAGGAGGCTCTTTGCAATCAGCTTGATTTCTTTTTCTTTTTGAGCTGGAGATAATCCAGGAAATAGATCACTTTTAAAGAGAGGTTATTATTATCGTCGGCGCCCATGGTATTGTCGAGATTTTTGAGGTATCCCTTGTCTACGATACGGTTGAAATCATACGCTGCATTCTTCCAAACCAGGTTGACGAAACTTCCCGGGGCATATTGCCAGGTGAATACAGCATCTATATTAAAGGCATTGTAATTCTGGTTTACATTCTGGCCAAAATTATTTTTCTTCTGCAGGTTCCCGTCTGCTAATAGTGTAAAGAATTCTTTATAATCCACCTTGCTCCAGTAATGCCTTAACCGTGTATTGATATTCATTTTTGCATTGAAGCTGTACTTTAAATTTAAAATGTTTTCTACATTTTTAATATCCCGTTTGCCAAAGACCACTTCATCACCGGCAATAGCAGCGAAACCGGTATTATTATTTTGTGGCGACAGGTTCAGGCGATGACTAATCGTCAATTTATTATTAAAGCGGTAGCGGTTACTGATTGTAAAATTATACCGTTCACTGTTGAAAAGGCTTCTTCTTACATACATAAGCTGGGTGTAGAGACTGTATTTTTTGGCATTATTGGTTTCAAACCACAGGCGGCCAAAATAGTTGGACCAGCCCCTGAACATCCGCCGGGCTACCCTGGGTTCATAAAAATCATTGTACTTCGGTTCATACCCTGCCATCACACCTACATACCAGAGATTTTTCAGCTGCCCGTTCACATTGGCATTTACATTTGCATTTTGATAGGTACCCGGTGAAAGCCGTCGGGAATAATAGCCATTAAAATTCAAATAGATATTATTGTACCAGGTTGTCGGTTTGATCCAGCGATAACCCACCCAGGCATAATGATCAATAAAATTGGTCATGATAAAATACCCGAGATCATTGCTGTTGAATTTACTGTTGGTCAGGTCCTGGCCCACATTAAAATTGAAACGTCCACTGGTTTTTCCCAAAGAGACACTGTGGCTGTAACCACTTTGTGTTTTTCCATCAGGGAGATAACCGATCAAGCGGCTATTGGCCACTTTGCCGCTTATATTCCACATATTCTTTTTATCATTCAGGCTGAACATTGCTGCTGTTACATTCGCATCGTAGTCTTTTCCACTTCGCCAAACATTGGTGTTCACCAGCGACAGGCTGGAATTATTTTTTATGGTCTGGTCAAACACGATCACACTGTAGTTCGTTAACGGATCGATGACCACATTGCGCTGTCCCTTGGTGGTAGAATCTTCCAGGGTGGCATAACGGGTATTGGTAACGGCGTTCAATACACCAATCCCGAGTCCTTTACCGGTACGTCCGGAAATTTTTGTGGCGTTGATCAATTTGGATTCGGACGGATTTTTTATGGAGACCTCATTCATCCCCGCGTATACTCCGGCTGAATGAAGCAGGACGGGATCAATGCCGATTCTCCGGGCATAAAATAGATTTCCCTTACTGAATAACTCTGTGCCTTCGTTAAAGAAGGGTCTGTTCTCCGTGAATTTGATTTCAAAAGGAGTAAGGTTTAATACCCTGTTATCACTGACCACCTGGCCAAAATCCGGTATCAGCGTGGCATCCAGTGTAAAAGCCTGGTTGATGCCATATTTTACATCCATACCACCGTTAACAGAAGAGGTTAAATTTTTTTCACCGGGTTTGTTTGCGGGAAAATGATTGATATAGGTGGAAAAATATGGGGAGAATTGCAGACGTAACGGCGGTTTGATATTGGAGATACCGGTCCAGAGCCCTTCCTGTGTTAAAAAGCCATTGACATTGGGATCAATGGGATTCCAGGTGTATTGCTGCTCCGTTTTTCTTCTCCGCCGGGTAATATTCATCCCCCATTTCTGTACATCTTTTTTTCCAAAGCGGATGGCTGAATAGGGAATGAACATTTCAAAGCTCCATCCATTCTCATGAATAACGGCATTACTTTTCCAAACGGCATTCCAGAAAAAATCTTCGCCATCAGTAGTCATTTTTGCATCCCATTGCTCCCCCAGGGGAGTAACGAAATATTCAAACCCGTTTTGTTTGTCATAATACGTGTCAAAGATCAACCCAATATAATCGTTGGTACCAAACCCATCCCGACCAGTCAGTTCGGTAGCAATACTGTCTTTGGTGCGTTCGTAGCAAAAGCCACCAAAATAAATACCCTCGTCATCATACATGAGATAAGCATCGGTCCTTGTTTCAGGTTTTTCAACTGGGCCTACAGTTGGCCGGAACTCTATTAAGTTGGTCATCAGTGCCGCATCTTTCCAGGCATCATCCGTCACGAGGCCATCGATCTTTACTGGCTTAGTGGTCCTGATAGCTGTTAAGTGTTTGGGGGCAGGGGGTTCTTTGGGTCCCGGAGTCTGTGCCTTCGTGTGCAGGCAAAGCAGTAGCAAGGCCGCAAGGCTTACATTGGTTTTGAGTTTCATGGCTATACTTTTAAACAGTTGGTAGACGCTGCAAAGAAAAACTGTTACTGGTTGCAGGGCATATCTACTAAATTCTTCGTACTTCAAAAGTAATAGTCTAAAAAGCAGATTGTTTTTTATTTATCTGAGAGGTTATAATTTCCTGACAAGTGGTTAAAAAAGCAGGGCGTTAACTTTTTGTTGGGGAAATAAAAGAGTAGGTCGCAAACAGGACCAGCTTTTTTTTGAATCACCACATGATCGGGAAATTGAATTTTAAAACGGAACATGAATGGAGAACTGGCGCTATTTACTAGTATGAATAGTATCCGGAGCGATTCCGACTTTTAACTGCAAAGTCATACCGGGTTTCTCTTATATTTCCTACTTTAGCAGTATTAGCTATTATTAAACTTAATTCAATTTTATGTCCTCCCCAACCCCTGCCATATTCTGGCCGCATGCTGAGCATTGGTCCGTAAAGATTCCGTTGCAAACGCCGCATTATCGTATGTCCAGTATGAGTGCGAAAGGATATGTTGTGCTTAAAACATTAGACACCAGCCATATTCCGGCCACTGAATGGGAAAACCTGGTTTATATGGACTGGAAAAGTGGTGGTGATACCAATTTTGCTCCCCTGGCATCCTGCGATGGTACAAATGAGTGTAAAGGCTTTTGGGAAAATGGCAAGACGGATAAGGATGCCATCTTTACGCCGAATGCAGAATTATGCCCTACGCTAATGGCTTATATCAAATCTATACCCGCCAACTTCGGAAGGGTACGGATCATCCGGTTAGAACCACAAACCCATGAGCAGGCAATCCGCTCTGTTCACCGGGATGATAATAATCGCCTGAATCCTGAAGATGAAGGTTGGGTAGTAAGAATGTGGATCGAACTGACAGATAATCCTGACAGTTATATGCTGCTCTACGATAGTGATGAGAATAACCTCCCCATCAAAGAATCAGAAGCAAGAGTACCAATGCAAAAGGGGTCACATTTTATTGTGGACTCACAACGACTCTGGCATGTGGGAGTACATAACGGAAACAAATCAAGATATGCTGCGATCATCAGCGTAGAAAGTTCCCCGGAGCTGGAAAAATGGGTGCAATCAAAAATGTAACCAAGGATCGAATGAATAAAAGGAGTAGCTGCTGACGCAGCTATTTTTTTTTGCCACAGATTACATGGATTAGCACAGATGAATACAAACGGTTATCCTCCTTATAAAGGCATAAGGTCATTTATTCGAATAGCTCTGACAAACTACGAACTGTGAACTATGAACTAATTGAGTACACTTGTCTCTTTTACGATCTCGGCTTTCTCCTGTTCTTTGATCTTTCCCCAACCGCCCACAATATTTCTTAGATTATGGATACCCTGTCTTTTTAATAAGGAAGAGGCAATCACACTCCGGTAACCACCGGCACAATGTACATACAGGTTCTGGTCTTCTTCCAGGTCGGCCATCAGGGCCGGATCAGTCATTTCGTTGAGCGGCAGGTTCAATGCATCTTTCAGGTGGCCGTCTGCATATTCCGTAGAGCGGCGTACATCCACTACTACTAAATTCTTATCGTGAGGAATATCCATCATCAGTTCGTCTGCTTCCACATTAATAATCAAATCAATTTCTTCACCCGCCTTCTTCCAGGCTTCAAAGCCGCCATCGAGATAACCCTGTATTTTATCAAAGCCCACCCGGGCCATCCGGACAATCGTTTCTTTTTCCTGTCCCGGCTCTGTTACCAATACCATAGGTGCATCAAAAGGTAAGAGGCTGCCGGCCCATTCTGCAAATCGCCCTTCCAAACCAATGAATATGGAACCCGGTACAAAACCCTGGGTAAAGAGATCGGCATGACGGGTATCGAGTACAATCACCTGCTCACTGATCAGTTTTTTGAATGCTGAAATGGATAATGGTTGTAATCCCTGCAGCAATACATCATCCAAACTGTCATATCCCTCTTTATTAATTTTAGCATTGATTGGAAAATAAGAAGGAGGAGGAGCTATACCATCTGTTACTTCCCGGATAAAATCTGCTTTGGTTTCAGCTTTCAGTGCATAATTCGTTTGTTTTTCTTCACCGATCGTACTGTGCGTATGAGGGCCAAGATTTTTTCCGCAGGAGCTGCCCGGACCATGCGCAGGGTAAACAATCACATCATCGGCCAGCGGGATTATTTTTGATTGCAGGCTTTCATACATCATACCTGCCAGGTCATTCATGGTTATCTCTTCACCTTTTTGGGCCAGGTCGGGACGGCCCACATCTCCTACAAATAATGTATCACCCGTAAATATGCAATGATCTTTTCCAGTGGCATCTTTTAACAGGTAACAGGTTGACTCAAGCGTATGCCCTGGTGTATGTAAGACCTCAATGGTCAAATCGCCCACTTTGAATATTTCTCCATCTTTAGCTACGTGTACGGGAAAATTGGTTTTAGTGTTGGGGCCATAAACAATAGGCGCACCGGTAGCTTTTCCAAGATCAAGATGACCGCTTACAAAGTCTGCATGAAAATGCGTTTCAAAAATATATTTGATCCTGGATTTTCTTTCATTTGCCAATTCCAGGTAAGCATCAATATCACGCAAGGGATCAATAACGGCTGATTCACCATTGCTTTCAATATAATATGCTGCTTCACTAAGACAGCCGGTGTATAATTGCTTAATGTACATAAGTCGGTTATTTATGATTGAAAGACCCGTTAGTTTTTACAACGGGTATCAAAAAACAAAAATAATTTATTATCAACAAAAACGAGGCTGTCTCAATGACAAAAATAAACACAGAGTAATAGAGTATGTTGAGTTTCACAGAGAATATACAATTGAATGCCAAGCCTCAGTGTAACTCAATTACTCAGTGCCTCAGAGTTGAAACAGCTTTTAAGACAGGTTCGTTGGATAATGCGTTAAAGTAAGTTTAGTCGAGAATTTCTCCTATAAACTTATTCAGTTCTTCTATCCGGCTGATATTCACTGAATAGTAGATGAATTTGCCATCCCGGGTGGTTTTTACAAACCCGGCTTTTCGTAAAATAGCCAGGTGTTGTGAAGCTACAGATTGTTCCAACCGCAATTTTACATACAGATCAGTCACGGTCATCTTCTTGTGTTCATCGATCAGTTTAAGTATCTGCTGGCGGAGCTTATGATTGACAGCCCTCAGGATAAGCGCCGCTTTTTTTACACTCAGCAAGTCCACTTTAAGCAGGGTGTTGTTGTCCGATGAACCACTTAGGGTTAGCGAATAATTATTCATAGTATGCCGGTTATTTTAATAAGATAAGGGCAAGTTAACTCCTCCTATACTGTTTATGCGTTATTGTTGAAAGGTAGTAAATGGTTTTGCGGAACATTGCTCACAGCTGGTTGTCAGACCAATTACCACTCATAAGACGGATATTACTCTCCCTTCTTGCGGGTCGGTGAATAAAATTCTTTAATATATAGGGGTTCGGAATAGGCAAGGTCTGCAAATTGGCCTTTTACAAAACAGTTTTGTGACAATAGGACCATGTGAGAAGCATTGGCAGTTGTTTGACTAAAACTTGCGTGGGGATGAGTGGTCAGTGCTTGTAGTTTTTTGCTGCCGTTTCCACAAAAAAGTACCGGGCCGTTTAAAAGTTCTGCTGAAAAGCTGGATTCATCCAGGATCAGTGCACAGGCAGGAACTATTTCCTCCAGTTTTGTAGTATAAACAGCTGTAAAGACTTCCATCCGGCGGGCATCAATCAAGGGACATATCAACTCCGTAGCCTCTTCTTTTACGGCAAAAGCCATCATCTCCAACGTAGGGATACTGATTAAAGGAATTTGTAAGGCATAACATAAACCTTTTGCGGCAGCTAAACCAACCCGCAAGCCAGTATAGGAGCCTGGTCCAATACTAACCGCAACCGCATCGAGCTGTGCGGGCCGGGAGTTATTTTTTTGAAGCAGGGCGGCTATGGCACTGTGCAACCAGCCTGCATGATCTTTTTGATTTGCATTGACCGCAAGACTGATCATACCTTCTTCATTGGCCAGGCAAACGGAGGCTGTTTCAACAGCCGTATCTATATTTAAAATCAAATTCATACCAATTGTGCTTCTTGTTGCATTAAGGTGGAGGGAGTATAACGGGAATTTGTTTGTGCCAGCAAGTTCAGCAATGTCAGGACCTTTTTCAAACCAATTTTTTCTGCCCATTCAAAAGGTCCAAAAGGATAGTTGGTACCCAGTTTCATGGCTGTATCAATTTCAGCTTTGCTGCTTACTTTTTCATCAAGGGCAAAATAAGCTTCATTAATGATCATGCAGACGACCCGTGCTGTAATAAAACCCGGTACATCCGGCACCCATTCTATTGTTTTGTTGAAACAGGAAAAGATAGTTGCTGTTCTCTCCCGGTCATTGGTCCCACCGGCTGCTTCTGCCAATGGTCTTTGCAGGAAACTATTCCAGCCGTTGATACGGACAAAGTCCGCAGGTAATTGATTAGTTGTTGTATCCACCGCATTGACAGCAATCATTGCCGGCTGCAGGGATTTCAATTGTTCAATTCTTTCGGCTGAATAGCTGAATAAAAGATCAATATATCCATCTGCCCCTGGCACAGGATTAGGTTCTTCCTGCCAGAAGAGCTTCGCCCCATCAGAAATACCCTGTGACAATAGCTCCTGCTTCAGCTCATCATCGGTTATCACCACAATCTTCATAATCCTTTTTTGCAAAGAAAACGTATAAAGCTAAATTCGTCCCATTGAATTTATAATTAGTTATCCGGCCGCCAGGGCCAAAAAAACAACTATGAGCAAAACCATTATCAATACAAAAAATGCCCCAGACCCGATCGGCCCTTATAACCAGGCTATATTGGCCGGCAGTACCCTTTATATTTCGGGGCAGGTCTGTATCGATCCGGCAACCGGAGATTTAAAGAACAGGGATATCCAGGAAGAAACCCACCAGGTGATGCATAACCTTAAAGCGGTGCTCCAGGAAGCGGGGATGGATTTTGGGCATGTGGTAAAAGCAACGATTTTTATTACTGATATGAACCAGTTTGGCGAAATCAATACGGTTTACGGAAAGTATTTTGAAAGCGATTTTCCTGCCCGGGAAACGGTACAGGTGTCCGCCCTGCCCAAGGCGGTCAATGTGGAAATCAGCATGATCGCAGTGAAATAAACAGTACATGCGCCGCCTGCTTCGCTTCATATTATTAAAGCCGGTGTTATGGGCGGTCAATAAATTTTCTTCCAAACCAGACCGGCAACGAATCTTTACAGCCTTATCGGCACTTGTTGAAAGCATACAGAAAGATCCCGGAAAAAAAGGATTGGTAATTCCCTTCGAAGAACATACGGGTAAGTTTATTATTTTTTCTGATCAGCATAAAGGCACCCGCAATGGGGCCGATGATTTTAAACAGGCGGAGACGAATTACCTGGCCGCCCTGAACTATTACAGTAGCCATGATTTCTGTTTTATCAATTTGGGCGACAGCAAAGAACTTTGGGAAAACAGTATCTGGGAAGTCAAAAAGAAAAACAAAGCCACTTTTGAAGCAGAAAAAAAATTTCTCGAACAAGGTAAATATGTAAAAGTATTCGGTAACCACGATCTATACTGGGATACCAGCATCTGGTCGTACTGGCACCTGAAAAGTATGTTCGGCGAAAAAGTAAAAGTTTATGAAGGAGTAGTTCTAAAATCGCTGGTTTTTTGTCAGGAGTCGGGAGTCAATAGTGGGGAGTCGGGAGACAAGAGTCGGGAGTCGGGAGACAAGAGTCGGGAGTCGGGAGTCAATAGTGTGGAGTCGGGAGACAAGAGTCGGGAGTCGGGAGACAACACCCCGAACTCCGAACTCACTATCTTCCTTACCCACGGTCACCAGGGAGATGCGCAAAGCGATGGAAACTGGTTTAGTAAATTTTTTGTTGCCTATATCTGGGCTCCCCTGCAATCTATGTTGCGTATCAATCCAAACACACCCGCCTATGATGCAGAGAAGAAAACACTGCACAATCATATTATGTATGAATGGATAGCCGAACAAAAGAATATGTTACTGGTTACCGGTCATACACACCAGCCAGTTTTTCAGTCCCTCACGCACCTGGAACGATTATACAAACAGCTGCAATGGGCTGAACAGGAAAAAGACGGTACAAAGATCAATGAAGTAAAGACGGAGATATTAAAACGGGAAAAAGAATTTACCGCTGTATCGCTGGACTATATGACCATGAAGCCTTCTTACTTTAATACGGGCTGTTGTTGTTTTAATGATGGCGATATCACCGGGATTGAAATTGCGGAAGGAAATATCCGGCTGATCAAGTGGAAACTTACCGGTGGCAGATCCGGAAGAGAGGTACTGGAAGAAACAGTGTTATGCAAACTGGTGGCGGGCTTATAAAAACTGTATGGCGGCTGCTTCGCTCTTTTCAATATACAGGGCAGAAAAGGTTACTGACCTTTCCCAGCAGATCCTGTATATCAAAAGGCTTGGAAATAAAATCATTGGCGCCGGCATCCATACATATTTTCCGGGCATCCGGCAGGGCCGAGATCATCAATACCGGTATATGGGCGGTAAGCGGATTTTTCCGGATGCTCAAGCACACATCGGTACCGTTTGTACCTCCGATCAGCATATCTAAAATGAGAAGATTCGTTAACTGTTTGCTTAGTATTTGTTCGGTTTGGCCGGCATTATTAAGCAGTGTCACCGTATAGCCTTTATATTCAAGCATCATTTTGAGCATCGTACCGATATCAGTATCATCATCCACCACTAAAATGCTTTGTTCCTTATTCATTTTATTTTATTTTTTCAGTTACGAGAGGCAGGGTGAATGTAAAAGTGGAACCTTTTGTTTTTTCGCTGATAATACTGATCGAGCCATTATGCCGTTCAATAATTTCTTTGGCGATGAATAACCCAATACCAAAGCCGGCAAAGGATTCTTCACTCTTGCCCCCGGCCCGGTAAAACCGGTTAAATATTTTTTGCTGGTGTTCGGCATCAATCCCGATTCCATAGTCTTTTATACTCACCGCAATCTGGTTATTTTCTGCCGTATGAAGAGCTACTTCCACCACGTTATTGTCAGGCGAGTATTTGATGGCATTATTGACGAGGTTGATGATCACCTGTTCTATCCGGTCCCTGTCACCAACTACCATACCGTTACTGTACAACGCTACATTGATAATATGGTTGGTGTTGGTAAACCTGATATCCTGCACTGTTTCAGTCACCAGTTCATCCAGGCTAAACAACTCTTTTCGTAATTCTAATTTGCCGGATTCAATACGGGAAAGATCCAGCATCTCTTCGATCAGTCTTGTTAATCTTTTTACCTGGCTGTCGATCCGCAGGAGGGGGGATTCCAGGAAAGAAGAAGGCGTTGCGGTCTGTTCTTTCAGCATGAGCAACAGTAGCTGTACATAACCCTTAATGGATGTAACAGGGGTTTTCAGCTCATGACTTACCATTTTTAAGAAATCTCCTTTTAGCTGTTCATCCTCTTTTATTTTTTGGATTTCCGTGGTGGCGCCCACCCACATTTTAATAGCGCCTTCTTCATCTTTTACCGGTGCGGCAAGGTGTAAATGCCATTTATATTCACCATCCTTGTTTAAGAAACGCATTTCCATTTCCAGGTCTGTTTCGGTAGCAGCAGCTTTTTTAAAACGTTGTTGAAACTCCACCCAGTCATCAGCATGCACCATTTTCTTATAACCAAATGATTTCAATTCTTCCATATTCATCCCGGAGTAATCCAGCCAGTGTTTATTAAAATAGAAAAAATGGCCCTCCTTATCTGCATTACTGATTTTTGACGGCAACAGGTCGGCCAACCGGCGGAAATGGGATTCGCTTTCTTCTGTTTTCTTTCTTGCCCTTACCTGTTCGCTTACATCCGTAGCGAAAACCATTACTCCCGTAATGCTTCCATCGTTTTCCTGGTAGGGCTGGTAGACAAAATTGAAATAAATATCTTCTCTTATTCCGTTTTTCCGTATAAAATAAACGGCTTCCTCATTCCCGTAGTGTATGGTACCATTCTTAAAAGTATCCTGAAGCAATCCCCAGAATGGCTGGTCTTTCATTTCAGGAATAATCTTCAAGAATGGTTGGCCAATGGCCTCTTTTCCAACATTCCAGAGATTAAATACCGATTCATTTGCCAGCACCAGAATCATTTCCTCTCCTTTAAGAATATATATCGGGGACGTGGCTTTTTCCACCAGATTGCGGAAGCGTTCTTCGCTTTCTTTTAATCTGATCTTGGATTGCACCTGTGCTGTTACTTCGCTGGCGATGACCGCCACCCCTTGTATATGACCCTTTGCATCACGTTGTGCCTGGTATACAAAAGTGTAATGCATCAGTTCGGGAGTTCCGTTTCGAACAATTGTCATCGGTGTTTCATAGGAATGATACGGTTCACCTGTTTCATATACCTGTAATAAAATTTTGTCAAAGCCGTGCTCCTTTACTTCGGGCAACATATCGATTACCGAGTGGCCAATAACATCCTTTCCTTTGCCCCATGATTCTATAATGGCATCATTGGCGATTTCGATCACCATGTCTTTGCCCTTGAAAATGGCAATAAGGGAAGGCGAGGAATAGATCATCTGGTGATAACGATGTTCACTTTCTTCCACTTTTCTTCGTGCTAACACCTGCTCCGTATTATTAAAACCCATTATCACCGCCCCGTTCATGTTGCCGGATAAACCAAATTCAGGCTGCGCATATTCCAGCACATTGGCCAGGGTGCCGTCCGGTCTTTCGATAATTATTTCCTGGCCGGCGATCGTTCGGCCTTCTTTTATTGCAATGGCCACAGGACTAAGATCTGCTGCCAGTGGACTACAATCGGGTGTAAAAATTTTATAGGCGCCAGACCAGCGGTCTTTAGTAATATCCGGGTGCCGGCCCCATAGCCTAACGGCGGCCTCGTTATAAAATGTAATAACCCCTTCTGCATCGCAGGAATAGACAGCCGCAGGCAATTCTTTTACCAAATGCCGGAAACGGACCGTATTGGCGATCAGGATTTTTTCATTTGCTTTTTTTTCGGTAATATCTTCAATAGACAGGAGGATCAGTTTTTCTTCCTCTTTACTGCGGGTCATTTCCCGGGCATTCAGTACCATGGTACGTTCGCCAATATTGGGAAAATTATGTGTTAACTCGAAATCCTGCAGTTTTGTTTTATTCGGAATGATAGCTTCCAGCAATTCTTTCAAGACGGCATTATTCCATTGTTTGTTGCCCAGCTCATACATTAAGCGGTCTTCAATATCTCTTTCACTGACCTGGAATGTTTTATAAAAAGAATCGTTGGCCGATTTTATCCGGAGGCTTTTATTCAGCACGAGCAAAGGCTCATACACCGTGGCAACAATGGCTTCTGCATAATCCCTTGCATCAGTTACCTGTTCGTTTAAACCAATAATCTCCTGGTTTACCACAGTCAATTCCTCATTGGTGCTTTGCAGTTCTTCCTTACTGGTTTCCATTTCCTCATTCAGGCTCTGTAATTCTTCACTGCTGCTCAGCAGTTCTTCGTTGGCGCTTTGTAGTTCTTCATTCACCGTTTCCTGGTCTTCGGTGATGCTGCGCATATCCTCCCTAACCTGTGCCAGCTCCTGCTCTAATTGTTTTATCCGGAGGTCTTTCTCGTCTTTTTTTCTTTTGGAAACAAGTTTTGATCCGGTAGCTGCATTTTTTAGTGGTTGGGCCGGATTTGTTTCATGGAAAAGGATCAAATAATGCGGTTCGGCCATATCTGGTAAAGGGATAGCTTCAATACTGATACTTTCAAGCGTATCATTCACCTGCACCTGAATATTCGTTTTGATGACCGGTTCATTATCTTTTTTAGCTTTGTGTAAAATATTACGCAGCTCAAAGGCCAATCCTTCTTTAGCCATTTTTAATAAATTAAAGCTGGCTTTACCCGGTGATTGTTCCAGGTATTTTGCCGTGATGCCCCTGAAATGTACAATGTCCATTGCTTCATTCACTACAACACCCGCCGGTGCGTATTTACTGAGCAATATATCATCAGCCGTTTTTTGAAAATCGGGACGAATGATTTCCCGTTTGGCGTTCACATTGGTATCAGTATTGCTTTTTTGCCTTTGTGGTATAGCGCTGTAGATAAAGCTACCGGCTACATCTTTACGGGTAAATAATTTATATTTTTTATCGAGGGATGCAAAAAGCTCCGGCACTCCACTGGTTGTTTCCGATTTCCCCAGCAGCAGGGTGCCCTTTGAATTTAAAGCATAGTGAAAGGTGGTAAGCGCCTTTTTTTGCAGGTAAGGCTCCATATAAATAAGCACATTGCGGCAACTGATAAAGTCAATTCTGCTGAAGGGAGGGTCTTTAAGAAAATTATGCAGGGCAAATACACACATGTCACGGATGCTCTTCCTGGCCTGGTAACAATCATTGGTTTTGATAAAATAATCCGAGACTTGTTGTTCCGATAGCCCCTTTATGTCATTTTTTGTATAGATACCCGTCCTGGCTTTTGTAATAGCGGGTTCGCTAATATCCGTAGCAAAGATTTGTACGGGTTGATACGGGCCTGCAGAAGTTGCACTGTCTTTCAATGTATTGCTCAGTATTTCTTTCAGACATATAGCGATTGAATAAACTTCTTCGCCGGTACTGCACCCGGCCACCCAAATCCGTATCGGCTCATTATCTCCTTTGTTTTTAATAATGAGGGGGAAAACTCTTTTGCATAAATGATTAAAGATCTTTGGATCCCTGAAGAATTCGGTTACAGGAATTAACAGGTCCTGGTATAAAATATCCTGCTCCTTTTTGTTGTCCCGCAAATATTTCAGGTAGCTGGCAGCGCTCTCATTTTTATTAATAGCGATCCTCCGGAGTATTCTTCTTCGAATGGTGGGTTGCTTATAATACGTAAAATCGGTTCCCTTACGAAGCCGCAACGATGTGAGTATGTGCTTATATATATCATCTTCCTCCAGCGGAAGGTTTTGTAATTCCTCATCACTCAAACTAATTTTACCTACGATCTCCTTCAATTTTTGGGGTATCTGATCAGGCGGAAGAATAAAATCAACTACACCTGCCTGTACCGCACTGTTGGGCATTCCTTCATGGGCTGCCGACTCCTCATCCTGGGCAAACGTAAGACCACCATTGTTCTTAATGGCCTTTAATCCCTCTGTGCCATCAGATGCCGTGCCTGATAAAACCACACCGATTGCATGGCTTTGATGTATATCAGCCAGGGAGGTAAAAAAAAGATCGATCGGCAGGTTCCGCTCATTCATACTTTTGGGAGGCCGCGGACTCAGCTCCAGCACTCCATCGTTGGCAATCATCATTTTGTTGCTGGGGAGAATATAGATATGATTAGGGAGTACTTTTATGTCATCAGAGATCTCCAGCACCGGGATGGTGGTAACTTTCTGCAGCAGTTCCGGTAAAATGCTTTCATACCGGGGATCCAGGTGTTGTACCAGCACATAGGCCATACCAGAATCTTCCGGAATAGCTTTAATCAGTTTCTTAAATGCTTCCAATCCGCCGGCAGATGCGCCGACCCCCACAACGGGAAACAGGTTGGCTGACATAGTAAGCGGCTTGTCTGTTTCGGATTTGTCTTTTGCTGCTGTTTTTTTTTCGATAGCCATACATGAGTGGAAGTAAAGTTGTTAAAGTTAGCTTTCTTTTAGTGGGGCAACCGAAGTGTTATTCAAACAGCCGGTGCTCTTGATTCCAAATTTGCTTCCACAAATATCTATCCGGATTTTAATGGCTATAGATTGGGGTGAAAGTGGGTAAAAAAGTACACAGTTTTATTGGCAACAGTTTAAAAGCCTTGGGCTTAGCTAAGCCGTGTAAGTGAATAGCGCGGTAAAAATTTTGTATTGTTACCACCTTGTCGAAACAGGCTATTTACCATTTCAATAAAAACCGGTATGCGCTTTAAAACCGGTGCGGAAAAAAATAAGTAATACCGTATTAGACATTAAAAATTCCCTTTACGAAGTTGTCAGGGCGGCACAAAAAACTCGTTTTTTTTTGCCGCCCTGCTGTTTTGGCAGCAATTTTTTTTGCTGAAATATCTTTTTTAAAATCCTTTTTTCTTCCAGCTATTATTATCCCGGTTCCATTCGGGTAATTTTTTATCAGGATCGAGTACCACTTCTTTTATTTCGCTGGTCGTGGGAACGGAAAATGTCCATTCCGCACCACGTTGCCAAACTTCAACCGGCAGATCAATACGATGTTCTTTACCATTGATTTCTGTAACTAGTACATTGACAGGCATCACCATTTTTTCTAAATTCTCAATTGTGATATCCGCTCCCTTCTCTGGTTTTTCATCCACATAATTTACCTCCTTCACCGACTGGTCGAGTTTCCAGGTATTAAGTACCCAGCCTCTCCAGAACCAGCTCAGGTCCTCCCCGGATACGTTCTCCATGGTATGAAAGAAATCCCAGGGCGTAGGATGCTTGAAAGCCCAGCGGCTTACATATTCGCGGAAGGCTGCATCGAAACGATCTTTTCCCAATACTACATTGCGTAATGCATCAAGCATCTGTGCCGGTTTCAGGTAAGCCGCTACACCCAAATTATCTTGCTGTATCACTTCCGGTACGGTATAAAGACCATCCATTTTATCACCGAACGTGTATTTCACCATAAAGGATGAATTGGGGTCGCCAAAGAAACTGGCATCTTTAAATTCACCTTTGTTAAAGGCTTCGGTAGAAAGACCATTGATGAATGTATTAAAGCCTTCATCCATCCAGGCATATTTTCTTTCATTGCTGCCTACGATCATCGGGAACCAGGTATGGCCAAACTCATGATCTGTTACACCCCATAAACCGCTGCCGGCATCACTATGACTACAGAATACGATACCAGGATATTCCATTCCCCCAACAATTCCCGCCACATTGGTAGCAGCCGGGTAAGGAAACTCAAACCATTTATCGGAATAATGCTCAATAGACCCTTTTACCATTTCAGTCGAACGCTGCCATCCGTCTTTTTGAATACTTTCAACAGGATAAACACTGATAGCCAGTGCTTTTTTACCACTTGACAGGTTGATCCTTGCTGCATCCTGTACAAATGCCTTGCTTGCTGCCCAGGCTACATCTCTTGTATTGGCAATTTTAAATTTCCAGGTGCAGTTCGGTTGCTTAGGTCTTGAAGCGGCACTGTTTACTTCCCTGTCGCTGCGAATCATCACTGTTTTATCACTGTTCTTTGCTGCCGCCCATCTTGTCATTTGTTCGGGTGTATAACAGTCCTGCGGATTCGTTAATTCGCCAGAGCCTACAATTATTAAATTGGAAGGAGCAGTGATCGAAAAGTTAATATCACCATACTCCAAATAAAACTCTCCGGCTCCCAGGTAGGGCAGGGTATTCCATCCCTGTATATCATCATACACCGCCATACGGGGAAACCACTGTGCCACTTCATACACAATACCGTTTTTTGTTTTTAATCTTCCCATCCGGTCTGTTCCATATTCCGGAACAACGAATTCGAATTTTACCGAAAGTTTTACTTTCCCGCCTGTCGCTTTCAGTGCATCGGTCAGCCATACCTGCATCCTTGTATCCGTGATTGTATATTTTGGGGTAACTGTTTTTCCATTGTATTCTACCGTTAAAGATTTGATACTGTATCCATCGGTGAATTTTGCATTGGCCCAGCGGCCACCGGCTTCTGTGGTGGTAGCAGAGGCCCGGGAATTTTTTTTATAAATATTCTGGTCGAGCTGTAACCAGAGAAATTTTAAATTATCCGGGCTATTGTTGGTATATAAAATATCTACATCACCGCTCACACTGTGTTTGCCGGTATCGAGTGTGGTGTTTATGATATAGTCAGCACGGTTCTGCCAGTAACGGGGGCCGGGTTCTCCACTGGCACTGCGAAAATCATTGCCGGGATAAGGATAAAATTGTGGATTAAAGGCTTCTTTATTGTCATACTTAGATTGTGCAAACAAGCCGATGAACATAAAAAGAGCCAGGGTACAGAGAACTGATTTCTTCATATAGGAGCCTTTATTAAAGGCTGAAAGATAGTTCAAAACGACGCATCCGGGCTACCGTTGATAGGGTATTTGCAATACTTTATGCCTGCCTGACGGACAGTCAGGGAAAAGATATGCCCGGAATTTGAAAAGTAAATAGCCGTTCAGCCAGGCTTATAAAAAAAGCGCTTCAGCAACCGCAACTGATTCAGGTTTGCCTACATCGACCAACTTGTCGCCGGAATGATCATAGCCCATGATGAGGTGGTCGGCCGCTAGTTTCAAATACACATCAATCAGCGAAAACTTGCCGGTAAAACCTGCTTCTTCCATCAGCCGGAAAATTTTGTATTCAAACACAACTACACAGCTATAGGCTTTTGCTACTAAGCTTGTTCTTGTTTCTTCCCAGGAGGGGGAGGCCAGGTGGGGACTTTTCTCTTCGCCGGTATTGTTATTTCTCCAGCCACAAAGCCGGTTGTTTTTATCGAAGAGCAGGTTGCGGGAACTTTTACGATTGGTAACACCAAAAGAGATCAATGCATTATTGGTTGAATGAAAAGTCAGCAGTTTATTAATAGCAAGGTCAGTAAGTATATCAACATTACAGGTTATGAATCTTTCGCCGGGATTGAACAGGTCTTTGGCTTTTAGCAAACCGCCACCGGTGTCCAGTAATTCCTCCCGTTCATCACTGACCAACAGATCACTACCCCATCCGTCATTTTCTACAATGGCTTCTTCTACCTGTTCAGCAAAATGATGCACGTTGACAATGACATCCCTGATACCAGATTGCTGCAGGTATTCAATATTGCGTTGCAGTAATGATTTACCGTTGACCACTCCCAATGCTTTGGGATGTTGATCGGTCCAGGGTTTAAATCTTGTGCCCAATCCGGCTGAAAAAATTATTGCTTGCATACCCTCAACCCCTAAAGGGGAGTTATTTTCGTTACTTTTCATCTTTACACTTGATAATATAGTTTTCGATAGTTTGCTGTACTTCTTCTAGTCTTATCTCAACCTGCTCATTTACCACATAGGAGATAGGTAACAAAGGAATACACACATAAGGTATAACTATGTGAAGGCTTATACTACTATGTGTCTATGTGGTTCGAAATTTATTTTTTTTCCGGCAGCGTATTCTGCCATTTTTTTTCATCCTGCACAAAATGATTCAGTTCGATCTTCACGTTGAATTTATTTTTCAAATGCCTCACCATTGCATCAGCCGCATATACACTTCGATGCTGGCCGCCGGTACAGCCGAAACTGACCATTAAACGCTCAAATCCTCTTTTAATATATTCTTCCACGGTCGTATCTACAATATCAAATACACTGTTCAGGAAGGCCGGCATCTTTGTCTGTTGCTCGAGAAAATCTTTTACTTCTTTATCACGGCCGGTTTGTGTTTTCATGCTTTCCACCCGGCCCGGGTTTAAAATGCCGCGGCAATCAAAAACGAAACCGCCCCCGTTTTCTGTTTCATCGGGAGGGATACCGCCCTTGCGATACGAAAAACTACAGACTTTAACGATCAGTGGAGTTTTGTCATCCGCCTGTGTTGGGGTGAATTGCTGGATTATTTCATCGGCCACACACATATCCAATACTTTCCTGAATTCCGGAACAGAGATACCCAGGCTTTGGTTATGAAAAAACTCTCTCAGGTTTCGGAGGGCCAGGGGAATACTGGTTAAGAATTGTGCTTTCCGTTCGAACAGACCCCGAAAACCATAGGCCCCGAGTACCTGCAACAATCTTATTAATACATAGCCATTATACTGACTGCGGAAAATAGCTTTATCAATGGTTTGCCCGGTGATTTCAGAAAAACTGTCCATATAACCTTCAAGGAGATCGTTCTTCCAGTCGTCGGGCAAATTGGCCCGGGCCTGCCATAGCATGGAGGCCACATCATATTGCGGGGCTCCTTTCATACCACCCTGGTAATCGATAAAATGTACATCCTCTTCTCCAAACGGGGTTCCGGCACCTCCGGCTGATAGGGTTACCATAATATTCCGGCTTTGAAAATCCCGGAACATAAAATATTTGTATTCGGTATGGGTAAGATAATTGCTCAATGCTTCAAAATCATGAATCAGTTTTTGTTTATCATAGGGTTTACGTAAGGCATCGAGAAAGTAATATTTAAAATACAAGAGGTCGGCCATAATGGCCTGTTTGCCAAACTCCGCATTCGTCAGGCATTTTGAATAATCCAATCCCTTGTCGCCTTTTACCTGTAATCTTGCCAAGGCAGCTAAACTTTTTTTAAAAAGCGCATATACTTCATCGGTAAATCCTTTTGATTCGAGATGATCCAATAAAGAAGCATTGCCAAAATCTTCCTGCAGGTAAAATTGTTTATCCTCACTTACGGCCAGTATTTCCGGGACTGCCAGTTTTTTTCCTTTGAACTGGCGGGAGAAATATATAAAGGTTTCGTTTTCTTTGATATTCGCACCATAGGTACCGATCACCGAATGATCTTTTTCAAAAAGACGGAAATAACGTCGCTCACTACCACTCTGTGGCAGTACATCAATAGTGGTAGCAGCATTCCCTTTCCACTCTTTATATAAGGCACCAATTGATTCGATCAGGTGTTGCATTGGACAAATGTAGGTAACCGGCTGCAATCCCAAGAAGGGGAGAGGCTAACAGGCCCGCCCGGATGATTTAATATAGGGAGAGATGACTCAAACAAACGGTCGGACGGGCATTAGTTTTTTAAGCTAAATTTGCCTTTTCTATCTTTTATGAGTTATAACACTACCAACAAGGTTCGTATAGTTACGGCGGCCAGTCTTTTTGATGGCCATGATGCGGCTATTAATATCATGCGCCGCATTATGCAGAGTAAAGGCGCCGAGATCATTCACCTGGGCCATAACCGCTCGGTGAAGGAGATTGTAGAAACCGCCATTGAAGAAGATGTACAGGGAATTGCTATTACCAGCTACCAGGGCGGGCATGTGGAGTTTTTCAAATACATGAAAGACCTGCTTGAAGAAAACGGTTGCGGTCATATAAAGATATTTGGCGGTGGCGGCGGTACTATTTTGCCGGATGAAATTGCTGAATTGCACCAGTATGGTATTACCCGGATCTATTCACCCGATGATGGAAGGCATATGGGCCTGGAAGGTATGATCGAAGATGTGATAAGGCAATCGTCCACCCCACCCTCCGAAGCAGGGATTAAAGAAGACCCTCAATGGAATGGAAAACTTCCATTAGACGAAGTGAAAGATGTAAGAAGAATTGCGAGGGCAATAAGTATTGCAGAACATGGTGGAGATTACTCCGTCCAGTTAAAGGAAATAGTAAAACAATCAGACTCTAAGAACCCCCCAGCGGGTTCCCAAGCAGTGCGAAGGGAAGGAACGAAGTTCGGGGGGACTCCAGTACTCGGCATCACAGGAACAGGCGGCGCAGGTAAATCTTCAGTGACCGATGAGATTGTAAGACGGTTCCTAACCAATTTTACTGAGAAAACGATTGCTGTTATATCGGTTGATCCCTCGAAGAAAAAAACAGGCGGTGCCTTATTGGGTGACCGGATACGGATGAATGCGATTTCTCACCCGAGAGCCTATATGCGAAGCCTGGCAACAAGAGAGGATAATACTGCTTTGAGCAGAGCGGTGCAGGAAGCTATAGATATTTGTAAGGCGGCCGGGTTTGATTTTATTATTCTTGAATCGGCTGGTGTCGGCCAGAGCGATGCATCCATACTGGACTATTGTGATGTAAGCATGTATGTGATGACGCCGGAATATGGTGCCGCTTCCCAGCTGGAGAAGATCAATATGCTCGACTATGCGGACCTGGTTTGTATCAATAAATTTGACAAAGCCGGAGCATTGGATGCATTGGCGGATGTAAAGAAGCAATACAAAAGAAATCACCAGCTATTTACCGCTAAAGATGAGGACCTGCCGATTGTTGGCACTATGGCCAGCAAATTCAATGATGAAGGCGTTAATCATTTGTTTGAATTATTGCTGAAAAAAATTGAGACAAAAACAACCATTTCATTCGGGGCTTATCATTTTGCTGCCACCGCCAAAGTGGGACAAGCTGTTATTCCCGCCAACAGGGTAAGATATTTGAGCGAAATAAGTGAGAACAACCGCAGTTATGACCAATTAGTAAATGAGCAGGCCGCTATTGCCAGTAAGTTATATCAACTCCAGGGAGCATTAGTTACACTGCAGGCCCGGGATACAAAAACATCATTGGTCGAAGAGTTTACCAACGCCATTGATTTCTACACCGACCAGCTTACACCGGTAAGCCGTAAACTGATCAGTCATTGGCCGGAAAAAGTAAAAGAATACCAGAAAGAATTTTATGAATACACGGTGCGGGATAAAGTGATCAAACAACCGATGACGACCACCAGTTTAAGTGGTACAAAGATCCCGAAAGTGGTATTACCAAAATATAAAGACTGGGGCGATATACTGCAATGGCAGGCACAGGAAAATGTACCGGGTCACTTCCCGTTTACAGCCGGAGTTTTTCCTTTAAAAAGAGAAGGGGAAGACCCGACAAGAATGTTTGCAGGCGAAGGCGGACCGGAAAGAACAAACAGAAGATTTCACTATGTAAGCGTGGATCAGCCGGCAAAACGTTTATCTACTGCATTCGACAGTGTAACATTATATGGTGAAGACCCGGATCATCGCCCTGATATTTATGGAAAAGTAGGTAACAGTGGTGTGAGCATTGCCAGTGTGGATGATGCTAAAAAATTATACAGTGGATTTGATCTCTGCGATCCGAAGACATCTGTTTCCATGACCATCAATGGTCCGGCACCTATGCTGCTGGCATTTTTTATGAATGCTGCTATTGATCAGCAATGTGAAAAATATATTATTGCAAATAATTTAAAGGGAGAAGTCAACAAGATCATTGAGGCAAAATATAAAAACAGTGAATTGCCTGCCTATATCGGTACTGACGGGAAGCCGGTGATTCCGAAGCATGGGGAATTACAAGGTAGCCTGCCCGCCGGTAATAACGGCCTGGGTTTACGATTGCTCGGTTTATCGGGTTCGGATGTATTGCCAAAAGAAGTATATGAAAAAATAAAAGCAGAGGCTCTGCAACAGGTAAGAGGAACAGTGCAGGCCGATATTTTGAAAGAAGACCAGGCGCAAAATACCTGTATCTTCTCTACCGAGTTTGCCTTAAAGCTGATGGGAGATGTACAGGAATATTTTATCAAAGAAAAAGTAAGGAATTTTTATTCTGTTTCTATTAGCGGTTATCACATTGCAGAGGCCGGCGCCAACCCCATCACTCAATTGGCATTTACCTTATCCAACGGATTTACCTATGTGGAGTATTACCTGAGCCGTGGGATGAATATCGATGATTTTGCAGCTAATCTCTCTTTCTTCTTCAGTAATGGAATGGATCCGGAATACAGTGTGATCGGAAGAGTAGCCAGGCGTATCTGGGCAAAAGCCATGAAGTATAAGTACAAAGCGAGCAAACGCAGCCAGATGCTTAAATACCATATCCAGACATCGGGGCGGAGTTTGCATGCACAGGAAATTGATTTCAATGATATCCGCACCACATTGCAAGCCTTGTATGCGATCTATGATAATTGCAATTCCCTTCACACTAACGCGTATGATGAAGCGATCACCACCCCGACGGAAGAAAGTGTGCGGAGAGCGATGGCGATACAGCTGATCATCAACCGGGAGTTGGGCACGGCTAAAAATGAAAACCCCAACCAGGGTTCTTTCCTGGTGGAAGAATTGACGGACCTGGTGGAAGAAGCGGTCCTGGCCGAGTTTGATCGTATTACAGAAAGAGGCGGTGTACTCGGTGCGATGGAAAGAATGTACCAGCGCAATAAAATACAGGAAGAGAGTCTGTTTTATGAACACCAGAAACATTCCGGGGAATTACCACTGATCGGTGTGAATACCTTTCTGAATAAAAAAGGAAGCCCCACCATCCTGCCCACAGAAGTGATCCGCAGCACGACGGAAGAAAAAGAACAACAGATACAAACCCTTCAAACGTTTTGGAAACGTAACGAAAAAAATTCTGCTGAGATGTTACAACGGTTGAAAACCGCTGCTATTAATAACGAGAATCTTTTTGCTGAGTTGATGGAGACGGTAAAATATTGCTCATTAGGGCAGATCACCCACGCACTTTATGAAGTGGGCGGACAATACCGCAGAAACATGTAAGGCAGTGATCGCAGCTTTTGGTTACCGCTATTTTCGAAAACACGTACAAATTAAGTAGTATGAAAAAGCAATTTTTAGTTTTTGCAGCGATCCTGCTGGCGCTGTCTGTGACCGCACAGGGAAACAGCGGTAAAAAGGAAAAGGTTAAGCAAAAGAATAAAGGGAATGCTGCGCAAACAGGCAACCCAACTACTGCTAAAAAAGATAAGGATGACAAGCTTGTTTGGGATGGAATTGGTAATAACAGTTGTATGAAACCTTCCAAAAATCAGCCTGCCAGGGTAAGAGCCGCCTTTCAACGGGATTATCCTTTTGCCAGTGTAATTCGCTGGACCAAGTGCCGGGGTGATTGGACAGCTACTTTTGGAAACGGGTTGTGGATGTCCACAGCCGTTTATCAGGCCAACGGAGACCGTAGAGATACCCGCACATCAATAGGACAGGATAATATTCCCCGGAAGGTCCTGGATGGAATTTATAGGCGCCTGCCGGGTATAATACTGGATGGAGCTGTAAAAATCGAGGTGCCTAATATTATCAATGATATATTCAGAATAAAAAACATGTTGAACGGGAAAGCAGACTACCAATATTTTAATAGTGAAGGAGAGTCTGTGACTTACAGTTACTAATCGGGGTAGGAAGGGCGTTTTATTCTGTATATCGTTGTTAAACTGTTAATAGCTTTGTTACATTTGTTTTATGCCGTATTTTGCATACGGCATTTTTTGATTCAAAATGAATTTGACAATGAGAAGGCTTACGGTAGTTTTTTGTGCTCTTTTCTTCAGTTTTTCGTCCACTAACGCACAGCTTATTGATAGTGCTATTGCCAGGTATGCCAACGAGTACGGGCAAGAACGCACCTATCTTCAGTATGATAAATCGGCCTATGCTCCCGGCGAAACGATCTGGTTCAAAGCCTACCTGATGAAAGGACTGTCCCCGGCGGATGAAAGCAAAACCTTTTATACCGACTGGACCGATGATGCCGGGAATCTTCTGCTACACAGTGTTGGTCCGATTGTAGATGCTACCAACAATGGGCAGTTTGATATACCGGCTGATTATAAAGGTCAGTTCATTCATGTAAAAGCTTATACCCGCTGGATGCTCAATTTTGATTCTGCTTTCCTGTATGAAAAGGATATTCGCATCATTACAAAAGCGGCAACTGCAATAACTACAAAACCTTCCGGTGCACCTGTATTGGAATTGTTTCCCGAAGGGGGTGATATGGTAGCCGGTGTGGCGAATAAGATCGCTTTTAAAGTGACAGATGCCTGGGGAAGACCTGTTAAAATAAAAGGAGTGATCCAAACCAGTAAAGGTCAAAAAGTCGATAGTCTCCGCATTCTGCATGATGGGATGGGTTATTTTTTTCTTTTCCCTCAGGCAGGTGAAACCTATACGGCCAAATGGAAAGATGAAAAAGGAACAAGCTATAGCACCGTTTTACCGGCTATTAAGTCCGCTGGCCTTTCATTACAAGTAACACTGTCGGGATCCAAACGAAACTTTGCTGTTGCCGCCGATCCCGAAGTAGCTAAAACTATCGGTACGATACATATTGTTGGCACGATCAATCAATACCAGGCTTTTAAAGTAACAAAAGACTTGTCATCCGGTATTGCCCGCGGCATTATTCCAACCCAGGACCTGCCTTCCGGTATCCTGACGATCACCGTGTTCGACGGAAGTTGGAATGCAATGGCAGAACGGATCACCTATATCAATAATGAGGAGTATCGTTTTGCTGCAGAAATGAGTGTGGAGCATTGGGGCCTGAATAAAAGAGCCCGGAATGAGATACAGATCACTGTACCCGATAGTCTGGCGGCAAGTTTTGCGGTATCCGTAACGGATGCAGGTATTGAAGCTGACAGCAGTACTACTATTATTTCTCATCTTTTATTATCTGGTGATATCAAAGGCCAGGTCTATAATCCGGCTTATTATTTCTCTGCCAATAATGATACGGTTGCACAAAGGTTAGACCTGGTCATGCTTACCAATGGTTGGCGCCGGTTTAAATGGGAAGACCTGGTAAAAGGTAAACTCCCGAAAATTATTTATCCCAGAGACAGTTCCTTCCTCTCTCTCTCCGGGAAGGTATATGGTGCTACATCGGCACAACTAAGAGATGCCGCTACTATCGTGCTGATCATTAACCAAAAAAAATCGGGTGAGGCTAATAAAATGCTGATGCTCCCCGTATCAGCCAACGGTAACTTTAATGACCCTGCTTTTTTTCTTTTCGATACAGCGCATATTTATTACAAACTTTCAAAAGGGATCAGTACTGGCTCGGTCACTTTTATGGAAAATCGATTACCGGCTCTTCGCTACCGCCGACCTGCTACCGGTTTTTTTTATAACCAGTTGGGTGATACCACGGGGTATAGCCGCCATTTCCAATTGTCGGATGAAACCTTGCGTTTACTCGGAGAATTGGAAGGAAAGACACTGGAGAATGTTATTGTCAAAACAAAAACCAAATCACCGGTGGAAATACTCGATCAGAAATATTCCTCCGGTTTTTTTGCCGGTGATGGTTACCAGTTCGACCTTGTCAATAATGACCTCGGGTTTGCTTCCCGGAATGTTTTTGAATACCTGCAATCAAGGGTAGCCGGTCTGCAGATCAATACTTCCACGAATCCACCTACTATGACATGGCGTGGTGGCGCCCCACAGTTATTTTTAGACCAGGTCATGATGGATGCAGATTTTGTGTCATCCATTTCAGTTTCGGATATCGCTTATATAAAAGTTTTCCGGCCTCCTTTCTTTGGGGGCTCCGGCGGTGGTACCAATGGAGCGATTGCTATTTATACCCGCCGGGGTGATGACAGGAAATCGGAACCCGGTAAGGGATTGTCCAGTAATACCGTGAGTGGTTATACTCCTATCCGGCAATTTTATTCACCGAACTATGGCAGTTTTAATGCTGCCAATGAAAAAAGGGATATCCGCACTACCTTATACTGGAACCCACAGGTAGTTACAACCGGAGCAAAAAATAAAGTGAAGCTGAGTTTTTATAATAATGATGTGAGTAAATCATTCCGGGTAATTATTGAAGGGATGAGCAGCGATGGACGATTGGTGCATATAGAGCAGATCATGGACTAAATAATGCAAGTCATTCTTTCTTTAATAGTGAAAATCAAGTACAGCTGCATGCCCGTACGTTGTATGCGGCTGAATGGACACCCCTATTTTTTTATAACCTGCCAGGCAGATTTTTCGATGGCCTAATGATTCTACTCCTTCATCGATTAGCAAAGACATAATGATATCCAGAGGCCGGTTGTGACCATAATCGCAACATTCACCATTGTAATACCATTTACTCCTGCATTCCTCTGTACTCCGGGTATGCCCCACATAACCTTCCTTTCCTGAATTTTGTGCATGACACAGTGCGCCGGCAAAACATAACGAATCGGGATAGAGTAGTTTTACCTGTTTTAATACCAGCATTGTATCCAATAAAGAGCTGTAGTAATGACTGCGTCCTGCCGGATATTTTTTGATCACGGTATTGGCAAACAATGCGGGGTTGGTCCTGGCCAGGTTCAAAATATAGATCACTTCTTTTTCAGCTGTACTCATATAATTTGCGCTGGCCGCGGTATTACATTTCAGGTATTTTACATCATTCCAGGCAGTAGAGTAGCTGGCTAATGGGGAAACAGGAGTTGTGGGTATTGAAACTGCTCTTCTTTCTGCAAATGAAACAAGTACAAGCAGGCAGGCAAGCAGGCTGGGTGGTAAAAGGAATTTCATGATAGGTGTTGGTGTACGTAAATACGGGCATAGTAGTTTATTATTGTATCGGGTTTCTAAAATATATGTGAAATCCTTTTTTGATGACCCGAATTCAAGTTAACCTCCACCACATTTACAAAAACAGCCGGGCTATCGAAGATGCTTTACAGGCAGCATTTGATGAAGCGATGGAGAAGAAGGTACGGGAAGTGGAGATCCTATCCGGTAACAACCACGCCCAGTTGCTCAAAAAGGCAGAACGTTTTTTACAACAACCGGCAATTAAAAAATATTACCAGCGGATGGAAAATGATAGTAAAGGCCTGGGTAAATTGGTTTTGTACTTTAAATTTTAGCAGCTGCTTCTTCATCCAGCATCCAGTATATAGTTCCTTTAACAGGGTTTACCAGTTGAGCAGGAAGGGCCGGTCTTACTTTTTTTGCATGGAGGATATCAGCCAGGATAGTTGCTTTTTCTTTCCCGGCCACTAAAAAAAGAATTTGTGCAGCATGGTTGATCAGGGGCAGGGTGAAGCTGATACGCCAGTTTTGCTTTTGTTCCACCCATACTTCTTTTATATATCTTTTTTTCTCTTTCAACACAGATGTTCCAGGAAACAGAGAAGCAGTATGCCCATCATCGCCGAGACCTAATATTACCAGGTCGAAGACGATGTTTTTATTCCGGATTTTTTTTTCGATAGCAGCTTCATATTCTTTGGCATTTTTCTTTGGCGTGCTGTTTACGGGTACGGCAAATACATTCTCTGCCGGAATGGCAATATGGTCCAGTAAGTTTTCTTTTACCATCCGGTAATTACTGTCTGTATCGGTATGTGGTACAAACCGTTCATCGCTCCAAAACAAAAAAACCTTGTTCCAGGGAATATTGCGGCTGAATGCAAGGCTGGCAAGTAACTGGTAAAGTCTTTTGGGTGTGGTGCCACCGGAAAGGGCTACCACAAAATTCTCTTTTTTAGCCATGCAACGCTGGCATTCCGTAACAAAGAAATGAGCGGCAGCAATTGCCAGTGCTTCTGCATCTTTCCAGATTGTAATACCAGTAGGGCTTTTCATACTATACTTTTTTCAATTTATTAGTATGTATGCCATTCTCCGGTAACAAGGTCCATTCGCATCCCTGTTCTTTTATCAAATTGGCAGAGGCTTTGGGTCCCCAGCTGCCGGGTTCATAATTCGGAAATTTTGGAGCGACCTGTTTTTTCCAGGCTTCCATGATCGGGGTTACTACTTTCCACGCTTCTTCTACCTGGTCGGCACGCATAAATAAAGTGGCATCTCCTTCTAATACATCAAGCAATAAAGTTTCATATGCTTCAGGTACAGGGGCATCATAACTTTCTTTATACGTAAAATCCATTTCTACCGGCTTGATCTTTAACTGTACCCCCGGTTCTTTTGCATGGAATAGCAAACTGGTTTCCATTTCCGGCTGAATACTGATGATAAGCTGGTTGGGTCTTGTATCGGTGATCACGTGGGTGGCAAAGAGGTTATGCGGCACCTGTTTGAATTGAATAACAATAACTGAAGTAGACTTTGCCAATGATTTACCGGTCCGCAGATAGAAAGGAACATTTTTCCAACGCCAGTTATCGACAAATAATTTTAATCCCACAAAGGTTTCTGTATTTGATTTGGGATTAACATTCTTTTCTTTCCGGTAGGCAACTTGTTTTTTACCATCTAATTTCCCTTCACTATATTGTCCCCGCACTACCTGTTTTGATACATCCGCCTTTGTGAGTGGCCGTAATGCTTTCAGCACATCTACTTTTTTATTGCGTACATCTTCTGCCTCAAAAGTAACAGGTGGTTCCATGGCCGTTACACAGAGTAATTGCAGCAAATGATTTTGTATCATATCCTTCAATGCGCCTGCCTGCTCGTAATAGTTTCCCCGGCCACCGACACCGATATGTTCTGCCACGGTGATCTGTACATGCTCGATATAGTTATTGTTCCAGATGGATTCAAATACCACATTGGCAAAACGAAAAGCCATAAGGTTTTGAACGGTTTCCTTACCGAGGTAATGGTCGATCCGGTAGAGCTGTTTTTCCTTAAAATGCCGGGTGAGCAAGTGATTGAGCTCCCGGGCTGTTTGCAGATCGCTGCCAAAAGGTTTTTCGACTACGATCCGGTCCATATCCTGTTCGCCGGCCAGCTTATGTTGTGCCAGCAATAAAGAAATAGGTTCTATAAACCGGGGTGCTACCGAATAATAATATAAACGAACAGCCCTGTTGCGCCAGGTCTTATCATTTTGATCCAGGACAATTGAAAGCCGGCGATAAGTATCTTCTGCGGTAAAATCTCCTTCAAAGAAAAAAAGATGTGCCGCAAATTTTTTCCATTGGTCTTTGGTTGCCTTTCCATTCCGGGAAAAAGTATTGACCCCTTCTAGCAGATAGGCTTCGTAAGCTTTTTCCTCCATTTTTTCATAATGCACACCATAGATGGAAAACTGTTTGGGTAAAAAACCACCGGTATACAAATTGAAAAAGGCCGGAATCAGTTTTCTCCAGGCCAGGTCACCCTTGCCTCCGAAGATGACGATATTGGCAGAAGAAGCATGTTTAAAATTCATAGATGATAGGTTTAATTCCAGTCGGTATGAAAACTTCCTGGTTTGTCAATGCGTTCATATGTGTGGGCACCGAAATAATCCCGCTGTGCCTGTACAAGATTAGCAGGCAGCCGGGCAGTACTATAAGCTATAAAATATTGTAAGGAGGCCGACAGGGCAGCTACCGGTTGATGGGCAGTTATTGCCAGTATAGTTAAGGAAGCCACATCATTTTGCAATTGTTTGAATACGGGTTGAAAAACAGGAGACTGAATGATGTTCGTCAGGGCAGCATCCTGCTGGTAAGCTTTTTGCAGATCATTAAGTAATACAGACCTGATGATACAGCCACCCTTCCATATCCGGATGATTTCGGCGATATTGATCTCATATTTGTAAGCAGCAGACGCTGCGCTGAGCAATTGCAATCCCTGCGCATAGGATATCAGGAAACCAAAGTGCAAAGCGTTTTTGCAGTGTGCAATAAGTTCTTGTTGGTTAACTGTTGTATTGTTTTTTGACAACGGATATTTTTCACCGGCACATATTCTCTCTTCTTTCATAGCAGAAAGGTATCGCATACTCACCGCCACATCAATAGTAGGCAATGGCACATTCAGGTCCATCGCACTTTGGGAAGTCCACATACCGGTACCTTTTTGTTTGGCCTTATCCAGTATCATCTCTACCAATGGATGACTGGTTTCTTCATCTTTTTTTGCCAGTACAGCAGCTGTTGTTTCAACCAGGAAGGATTGTAATTCGGTTTTATTCCATCCGGTAAATATTGCCTGCAGTGCTGAATGCGTTAAACCTCCACTATTCTTTAAAATTCCATAGACCTCGCTGATCAGCTGCATCATAGCATACTCAATTCCGTTATGCACCATCTTCGTATAATGACCGGCTGATCCGTTGCCGGTAAATGTTACACAGGGGCCATCTTCTGTTTTTGCAGCAATTTTTTCCAATATGTTTTTCAATTCAGCATATCCTGCCGCGCTGCCACCGGGCATCATACTTGGCCCCGATCTGGCGCCATCCTCACCACCACTAACACCCATACCGGTGAAATGAATACCGGTGGGGGTCAATCGTTCAATGCGTTTATCGGTATCCGTAAAATGCGAATTACCGCCATCGATCAATATATCGCCGGGTTGCAGCAGGGGACTTACTTCATCAATAACCGCATCTACTATTTTACCCGCTGGTACCAGTAGCATGATACGGCGGGGGATGGTCAGGCTGTCAACCAGCTCCTGCATAGTACGGGCCACCTGCACCGGTTTGCCGGCACTTTCTTCTGCCAGCCTTTTTTGCTGGTCGGGGTTGCGGTCATAACCGCAAACAGTAAAACCTTTATCAGCCATGTTGAGTACCAGGTTGTGGCCCATAGTGCCGAGGCCTATCATTCCAAATTCTGCAGGCATAGAAAAATTTGAATGAAGTTACGCCAGAGTGATGAATGAAAATATCTGGTTCTGTCCGGCACGTAAATTCAGTTAACTTCGCTTCTTTCTTAAAAAGATATATTTTGCGTTTTACAGAGTTTAATTTTCACCCCAACCTCCTTGAAGGTATAGAAGCTTCGAATTACGAAAATGCCACCCCGGTTCAGGAACAGGTAATTCCGCCGATAATGGCCGGTAAAGATGTGATCGCTTCGGCACAAACCGGTACAGGTAAGACTGCTGCTTTTTTATTGCCCGTGATGAACCGCCTGCTGGAAAACCATGTGGACGGTCAGGTTGGTGCTTTGATCATAGTGCCGACCCGTGAGCTGGCCATCCAGATATCGCAACACATGGAAGGCCTATCTTATTTCACCCATCTTAGTTCGATCGCAATTTATGGCGGCAATGATGCCCAGAGTTTTGTGGCCGAGAAAAAAGCGCTGCAGAATGGGGCCGATATTCTGGTTTGCACACCCGGACGTATGATCGCCCACCTGAACATGGGATATGTCAACCTGAAAGGTTTACAGTTTTTAGTCTTGGATGAAGCCGACCGGATGCTGGATATGGGCTTCCAGGATGATATCAATAAAATACTTCAAACCCTTCCTGCTAAAAGACAGAATTTATTATTCTCTGCCACCATGCCGCAGAAGATACGGCAACTGGCCAAACGGATCTTAGAAGAGCCGGTAGAAATTAATATTGCTATTTCCAAACCACCGGAGAAGATCATACAAAAAGCATTTGTGGTATATGAACCGCAAAAACTGCCGTTGATAAAAAAATTACTGAAAGAAACTCCTTATAAAAATGCCCTGATCTTTTGCAGCCGTAAGCAGACGGTAAAGCAACTGACCAGGGAATTGAAACAAGGTGGTTTTAATATAGCCGAAATTCATAGTGATCTTGAGCAGAATGAAAGGGAAAGGGTATTGAGTGCTTTTACTGCAGGTCGTATTCCGGTGCTGGTGGCTACTGATATCCTGAGCAGGGGTATTGATATTGACACGATCGATGTGGTGATTAACTATGATGTGCCGGGTGATGGCGAAGATTATGTGCATCGCATTGGGCGTACTGCCAGGGCTGAGGCGGATGGAGCTGCCTTTACACTGATCGGTGAGAAGGAGCAGAACAAATTTGCCGCTATTGAGCAGTTACTGGAAAAAGAAGTGGAGAAAGCACCCGTACCGAAAGAGTTGGGAGAAGCGCCAGCCTACCATCCAAGGACCCGTTCAGGTAATCCAGGTAACCGGGGTGACAGGAGAGGTGGTCCACCAAGAAAATTCCATAGAGGTTCACCCAAGCGTCGATAAACCAGCATAGCAATTCCTTTCTTGCTGGATTTGTAAGAAGTTTATAAATCTTCCTAAATGCTTTTGTATGAAATATCGTATAGCATTTATTCTTTTGACCGTTATTATTATTCATGGTTGTTCTCAAAGCAAATATGCAGCTACCAATAAATCTTACCGGCAACAGGTAGAAGCGTATGCTAAATTGCTGCAGGAGTACCCGTTAAAAGATTCTGCCGGTTTGCCGTATGCTACGGACTGGGTGGGCACGACCAATCTTTCCATGCGCAGACCCAATTTTGTGATCATTCATCATACAGCCCAGAATAGTTGTGAGCAAACATTGGAAACATTTACCGTTCCCCGCACACAGGTAAGTTCACATTATGTTATATGTAAGGATGGAACAGTGCACCATATGCTGAATGACCTGTTGCGGGCTCACCATGCCGGAGTGAGTAAATGGGGAAATACAACGGATTTAAATTCATCCAGCATCGGTATTGAACTGGACAATAATGGCTTTGAAACTTTTTCTGAACCGCAGATGAATACTTTATTAGTGTTGCTGGAGCGGTTGAAAAAAGCCTATAGCATTCCCGTTTCCAATTTTATTGGTCATGGTGATATTGCTCCCACAAGGAAAAACGATCCCAACTGGCGGTTTCCCTGGAAACTATTATCGGAGAAAGGTTTTGGTAACTGGTATGATGAAGCAACGAATATTGTATTACCCGATCATTTCAATCACTTGCAGGCTTTACGCATCATTGGGTATGATATGAAAGACACGAATGCTGCCATTATTGGTTTTAAGAGACATTGGTTGCAGGATACGACAAAAGGGTTGAATACAGAACAACTAAAAGTATTGTATCAGTTGAGCAAAAAATATAACTAATACGGCTTAGACTTTTATATTACACCCTGGACCAGCTCCCCGAAATAATCTGGAAAAGCAGGGCGACAGCGTTTTTTAATAGCTATATGAATGTTATGATTTGTAGTACTCTTTTAGCTCCTTTTCTCTCTGTGCGAGGCGTATTTTTTGTTGCCCGGAGAAATAAAAGAGAGAAAGAGAATATAGCTGATACCACTTTGACTTTAATAATAAACTTATAAAGCACAGTTCTCTTCGATTTGATCATGGTTAACTGCTTAGGGCGGCAGGGTCGTTTTAATTTCTAAATGGTATAACAACCCGCCCGTATAAACGCAATAATGAACAATTGCCCTTTTATTCGCTTGTATTTTTTAACTTCATTCTTCTAACGAACCATAGCTTGCCGGTTACAGACGCTAAATAAGAAAGATGACAGCAGAACACCAACGACTGGCAGTAAATGCTACCAAAGAAATTCCACTGGCGCAATGGGGACCTTACCTGAGTGAACGGCAATGGGGCACTGTGCGGGAGGACTATGGCCCCTGGGGTGATGCCTGGAATTATTTTCCCTTTGATCATGCACACAGTCGCAGCTACCTCTGGGGGGAAGATGGCCTGGCCGGCATCAGCGATTTTTTCGGCAATCTTTGTTTTGGTATTGCCCTTTGGAATGGTAAAGATCCCATTCTGAAGGAACGACTATTCGGCCTAAGTAATCCGGAGGGCAATCATGGAGAAGATGTAAAGGAGCTGTATTATTACCTCGACAACCTTCCCACGCATTATTATATGGAATACCTGTACAAGTACCCGCAACAGGAATATCCGTACGAGCAACTGCGAACAGAAAATAAGAAGAGAAACCGGCTGGAGCCGGAGTACGAGATACTCGATACCGGTGTGTTTGATGATAACCAGTATTTTGATGTGCTGGTGACTTATGCCAAGCAAAGCGAACAGGATATTTTTATCAAAATTGATATTACCAACCGGTATACTAAAGCCGCCGAGCTCACTGTATTGCCTACCCTTTGGTTTTATAACCGGGAAAGTTATAAGTCTTATAAGAAAATGCCGGTTATAGAATATATTGATAAGGGAACTGTCAGGGCAGGCCATGAAAAAATGGGAGACTATTACTTTTATTTTCAGCCGGCGGATGATTGTCTGTTTACCGATAACAAGACCAATACAGAAAAATTATTTGGTCAGCCTAATACAGATATTTTTGTTAAGGATGCTTTTCATGACGCCATCATCAGTAAGAAGAATATAAAAGAACTGTCAAAAAGAAAGAGTGGTACAAAATTTTCACCAGTCTATAAAATGAAGATCAGCGGTGGAGCTACAAAAACCATCTATTGCCGCCTGAGCAAAGACCACCTCGATATTCCTTTTTCTCCTTCGTTAAAAAATGTATTTGATATACGGAAACAGGAAGCCGATGATTTTTATGCAGCCATCCTGCCCAAAGGAATGAGTGAAGATATGGCACGGATACAGCGGCAGGCATTAGCCGGTGTTTTGTGGAGCAAGCAATTCTATCATTTTGATGTGGAGCGTTGGTTGAGTAAGGGTGATGGAATTACAGCACCCAATGATGGAAAAAGAAATGGCCGTAACCACGACTGGAAACATTTAAAGAACCAGGACATCATCTTAATGCCCGATAAATGGGAATACCCCTGGTATGCTGCCTGGGACCTGGCTTTTCAATGTATTTCCATGGCGGTTGTGGATCCCACTTTTGCAAAGCACCAGTTATTACTCATGATGCGGGAGTGGTATATGAAACCGGATGGCCAGCTGCCTTCCTATGAATGGAATTTTAGTGATGTAAACCCACCCGTACAGGCCTGGGCTGCCATGCAGGTGTATAATATTGAAAAAAGGAGAACGGGCATCGGTGATATCAAATTTTTGAAAAAAGTATTTCAAAAGCTCCTGATCAACTTTACCTGGTGGATCAACCGAAAGGATGTAGACGGAAATAATATTTTCGAAGGAGGGTTCCTGGGCCTGGATAATATCGGGGTGTTCAACCGCAGCCAGCATTTTACCGGTGAGGTACAACTGGAACAGGCCGATGGCACGAGTTGGATGGGAGCCTATGCATTGGAAATGATGGATATCGCTGTCGAGATCGCTATACAGGACGATACATTTGAAGATACAGCGACAAAGTTCTTTGAACATTTTGTACTGATCGCCGAATCATTGAATGAACATGGCCTCTGGAATGAAGAAGACAAATTTTTTTATGATGTGCTGTGTGTAAGCGGGGCAGCACCCATTCCCTTGCGTATTCAATCCATCGTGGGCATTACACCTTTATATGCAGTCTCAACCATCAGCAAGAAAAAGATTGATCAGCTGACCGATTTTAAAAAAAGGATGACCTGGTTTGAGAACTACCGGATCAAGAATAAAAAATTCTGGCCCAATGAAGAACGGAGCAAGGATGGAGAAGTTCTTTTGTCCCTGGTACAAAAGGACCGGCTGGTTTCCTTATTGGAACGCTTGCTGGATGAAGAAGAATTCCTGTCAACCGGTGGTATCAGGGCATTATCCAAATACCATGAAAAAAATCCTTATTCGGTAACAATGGATGGTCATACATATACAATCCAGTATGATCCGGGTGATTCTACATCGGATTTGTTCGGAGGTAATTCCAACTGGCGGGGCCCGGTCTGGATGCCGATCAATTTCCTGATCATACAATCTATCCGCAGCTACGGAGAATTTTATGGCGATTCCTTATTAATAGAGTATCCAACCGGATCGGGGAATAAGATCAACCTGAGACAGGTGGCAATAGAACTGACCAAACGGGTGATCAGTTTGTTTGAAAGGGATGCAACTGGTGAGCGCCGGTTTAACGGGGAATATGGCTGGTTTTATAATCAACCCGGCAATGAACACCTCGTCTTGTTCTATGAGTACTTCAATGGTGATAGCGGCAAAGGTATTGGAGCCAGTCACCAGACAGGATGGACCGCATTGGTGGCTGAGTTGATTAGTGAGTATGGAGAACGGGAAAGTAAAGACGTAGAATAGTCACCCGCTAATGTAGCTCACCCGCATCTTCATGATCATCATATTGGTTCCTCAGTTTTAGCAATTCAGTTTTCATTTGTACCACTATCTTTTGGTGGGCAATGGATCGGATAAGGTTTTTTTGTTCCTTCGGGTCGGTTTTCAGATCATAGAGTTCCCATTCATTCACCGGATAGAAATAAACGAGTTTATACCGTTCCCCTCTTACACCGAGATGTTGTAATACAGAATGATCAGCATTGTATTCGTAAAAATGATAATAAAGATGGTGCCGGGGCAATACCTTTTGTTTCCCGGTCATGGTGGGTACCAGGTTAAGTCCCTGCATCCAGGAAGGAATTGCAATACCGGCGGCGCCTAAAAATGTGGGTGCATAATCGATCGTCTGTACCATATTTGTATTGATGGAATTTGCTTTGATGTGTCCGGGCCATCGCATCAGCAAAGGCGCCTGCATAGATACATCGTACATCCAGCGTTTATCAAACCAGCCATTTTCACCCAGGTACATTCCCTGGTCACTGGTATAGATGAGCAGGGTATTTTTAGCAAGGTTATTTTTATCCAGGTAATCCAGCACTCTTCCTACGTTTTCGTCGATTGAAGCTACACAAGCCAGGTAATCCTGCATATACCACTGGTATTTATATTTCAATAATTCCTTTCCTGAAGGCTTTAATTGTTGCAGCAATTTTCCTCTTTCTGCATATATTTCTTTGATGCGTTTGCGGTCTGCTTCCGGGATGCGGTTAAAGATTGCATGGTAATAAGCAATCTCTGCCGAATCTGGTTGTAGTGCTGGTATGCCGGCCAGGTACTGCGGATCTACTTTGAGGTCGCTACAGAGTTTCATATCATACAGAATACTCATAGTTTGCAAATGCCAGGCTGTACCATGCCCAGTAGTATCAGTATAAAGCGTGGAGGGTTCGGGGAATATTTTGCTGTGATATTCTTCAATATATTTCAATGGGGGAAAAAAATTGCGATGTGGTGCTTTATGATGAATATGCAGCGTAAAAGGTTTTAGTATGTCCCGGTTATCCAGCCATTTGATGGCTTCGTCCGTAATAACATCGGTTGCATAACCATGATAGGTACTGGTATCACCCTTCATGGAAATAAGTCTGGGCTCAACATACAAACCCTGTCCCGGTAATATTTTCCAATAATCAAAACCAGTGGGATAGGAGTGTAAATGCCATTTCCCAACAAGGGCTGTTTGATAACCTCCTTGCTGGAGCAGTTTGGGAAGAGTTATTTTTGAAGAATCAAATCTTTTCCGGTTATCCTTCATCCCGTTCTTGTGGGAGTGCTGGCCCGTGATCAGCGTAGCTCTCACCGGACCGCAAATGGAATTAGCAACAAAAGCCCGGTTGAACAGTACACCTTCTTTGGCGATGCGGTCAATATTTGGTGTATGAATGAGTTTTTTATTATAAGCGCTGATGGCGTCTGCATCATGATCGTCACTCATGATATAAATAATATTGGGACGCTGCTGAGCCAGCAGCTGGCTGGCCAAAAGAAGAAAAGTGATCAGCAATCGCATAGCCAACAAGGTACAAAATTTTGCCCCATAATTATATGGGACTGAAAAGGAAAAAATACGGAGTTTGGAAGAGTGCCGGAAAGTAAGTTAGAAAGTATTGATTTCTCATTGCCGGCTTGGAAAGGATGTATTGAAGTTGAGCTATCCGTATATTTTGCTGATAATTTATTAGCAGAAACAGGAACTAAAATAAACCTACATTCATATAGCCTTTTATATCAGAGGAGATTATAATTGATTTTATCCAGTATATTTTCATTATCCTCTTTTCTTGTTCTTATAGTATTTACTGGCCAGGGATCTAATTTAGATGAAGGGAATTCATAGTTAAGCACTTGCATTATTTCTTCGTCTGATGCGGTTTCATTCAGCCATCGGATCGCCATTTCCTTTGATAAAATTAATGGCATACGATTACTGTTGGCTCCGCCGTTGTGAATTTTGGCCATCACAGCGTTAGCAGGTCTCGTAATAACCGTAAATGTTCCAATCATTTCACCTGTTATTTTGTCTGGCACCGGCGAATAATTATATAAGCCGGCAAAACAAAATATTGGCTGCCCGGTTACTTTAATAAAGTAGGGAATTTTTTTCTTTAAACCGGCATCATGATGTTCAAAAAATCCTGTTGTGAATATAAGGCATCGTTGATTTCTTATTTTATGCCATATTGAACGGGGGTCATTTATTATTTTTTCGCTTCTGGCATTCGCCATACTGCTCCGGTACTCCTTTATTTTCTCGGGTGTATTCATATAATCGGCAATTACACCCCATTCAAATAATTTAATTTTATAACCTTTATCGTTAACTACTATTGGCCATAGTGGAAATGATTGTGCCACTTTATGAAAAGTGGGTTCAAACTGAAGACTATTATCTTCTTTAATATTCATAAAGTCAGCTATCAGTTTGATATTGCTGAAAAAACTCATGTCATAGCACATGGGATGAATTTCTCTATTTCCTCCAAATGTACTTCAGTTTGTTGTCCTTTCCATAACAGCGCCAGGTACAAATCCCCATATCTTTCCTTTAATGTAACCTGCAGTTTATCTGCGGGAGAATATTTCCACCAGGTAAGTCTATGAAGCATATAGTTGCTTATTGTGCCTTTAAGGCTGTTACCTGGTTTCCATTTTTTGGGAAGCAGATTAATATAAGTTTTGTACCCAGTCGGTTGCATCGCAGCTTTCAGTAGTCGCAGTTTATGCTCCTTATTGGTGCTGTCGTATAAAAATCTGTAGCGGTCTTTCAGTAGTAAACGCATATGTCGTTCCGCTCTTTCTTTATCAATTTCATGATTTGCATAATGTGTAAATAAGCAGGGAATGGTTTCTTTTTCATTTGTTATGCCTCTGGCATAATATTGCCTGACAAAATACATCGGCTGTTTTAACATGGCTGATAGTATGGCAGGCGATAACAAGGAATAAGGGTTTAGCATTGACCGTTATTTTATTTCATATAATTCATCCCAACGGGTTGTATATCTTTTGCTACGTAATTCCTGGCGCATTTTCCAGTTGCGTTTTAGTCCCGAAGCTGCATATTTAATCAGGTCATTACGATGACTAAAATTGATATTATCTACAGCTTCCATCAGAAATTTATTGTCATTCCCATTATCACCGGAAAACAGGTTAGCCTGTATAGCATTATCAGGTACTAAGCCACTGAGTATTACACCCGCTTTTAAATATTTTAAGCCTGGTTCAAATAATTTTTCTGCCAGCAGAAGAGCATACCGGATCAGTTCAGCAGTGTTAGCAGTTGCAATCGGCAAATTGTAGTATTGATATCTTGACTGCGGGTTGTATTCGTATTTATCTTTCTTATAGCCATTTGTGACAACGAATACCTGAATGGTTTTTGCAGCATAAAGTTGCCGGCGTAGTTTCTCAGCAGCTCTTGAAACATAGGTTGCTACAGCCTCTTTTATTTCATTCAATTCAAACACAGGTTTTCCAAACATTCTTGTGGTAGCAATCATTTTCTTTACTTCCAAAGGATCCTTCATGGGTATACAAGGAATACCTTTTAGTTCTTTTATTAGCCTGGTACCCACAACGCCACCAAGGTATTTTCTGGCCCATTCTTCTGACATGTGCCGTAGTTGCCATCCGTTATCGATTCCGAGATGATGTAATTTTGCAGCATATTGCCGCCCTACTCCCCATATATCATCTACGGATGTTTTCTCCAGCGCATTTCTAATCTCACTGACCGATTGCAGTATCATTACACCTTCCGACGCAACTTTATTCTTTTTTGATAGCCTGTTAGCCACCTTTGATAATACTTTGCTGGAAGCGGCTCCCACAGATACTTTGATGCCAGTCCATTGCTCCACCGTTTCTTTAATCTCTTTACATAGTTTATGCAACTGATTTTCGGGAAGCATACCAAAATCAAGAAAAGCTTCATCCACTGAATAAACTTCTACCTGTTCCTCCCCTACCAGAAAACGCAATGTATCCATTACCCGCATGCTTAAATCGCCGTATAAATTATAGTTACTTGAAAAAACGGCTACATTATTCTTTTCAATAATTTCTTTATTCTGATAGTAGGGTGCTGCCATACCCACACCAATTTTTTTAGCTTCATCCGTACGGGAAATGATACAGCCATCATTATTGCTCAAAACCACAACGGGTTGCTTTTCGAGATCCGGTCGAAAAAGCCGCTCACATGAACAATAGAAACTATTACAGTCAACGATCGCTTTCATCTTCTTGATAAACCCCGGCGGTGGTTATTAGTATTCGATAATATATTGTTCCATCTCCTTGTCTTTTAGAAAGACGGAATGTGCTTTTTCAAACGACTGAACATCGCCAAACCGTTGTAACACCTTATCTGCCGCAACGAATGAGTTGTCATTTCGTACAATTGAAGCATACGAGGAATACTCCCAGTCCCGGAAGTCTTTTACAAAATCATGGTGTTGCGAATTGCGGTGGCAATAAAAGATCATAGACCGCAGATAGCGTTCATCATCTACCCATTTTCTTTCAAACGGGGATTCAAATAAAGGCCCTGTTCGCTTATGCGCTTTATTAATTGCCTGAGCATAGGAATTAAAGAAATGGCTTAATTGTTTTGATGCAACCATCTTATACATCCCTTTTCCATCTTTTCGGGGTGTGGTTACATTTTCTTTTACGTATACCAGCAAATGAAAATGATTTTTTAGCAGGCAATAGGCCAGCGTTTCCAATACATCCGCACAGTAGAATTTATACTGTTGCAGGAAGTAACTATAATTTCTTTCTTCTTTAAATAGATTTTCACTGTTGACGCCCCGGTTATAAATATGAAAGTATTGGCCTTCGATGATCGGTTGGATATTCATATAGTTTATTTTTAATAATAGTAAAGTACACGGTATATTCAAGTTCTTTTTATTTTTTAGCCGCCGTCAGGATTTTCAATCGCTGACGGGGCTTCAATCGCTGACGGGGCTTCAATCGCTGACGGGGCTTCTATCGCTGACGAGGCCTCCCGTTACACCTGGTGAATTACATAGGTCACCACTCCCCATACTACAAAGTCGCTGAATTCCGCGAGGTTGACCGGTTTATACCGGTTATTCTCGGGTATCAGGAAGGCCGAAGTAAAGTTTTTATGAAAACGCCGTACCAGTAACTCTCCATTCAGTACAGCCACAATAATTTTTCCATTGGCCAGTTTTAGCGACCGGTCCACGATCAACACGTCATTGTCAAAAATGCCGGCCTCCCGCATGGCATCTCCCTTCATCCGGAAAAAATAGGTCGCTGGTTTATTCCGGATCAGTTGCTCGTTCAGGTCAATGCCCCGCTCCATATAATCGTCGGCCGCAGCCCCAAAGCCGGTGGCGTTAGCGGTCTTTACTTCCTGCTGGGTATATTGCTTCGAACCCTTATACGCAGCCCCATAAATTTCTTCCCCTTCCATAGTCAATAAATTTTTGCTGGCGTAAAGGTGATAAAAATAATTTGTAAAAACTAAAATAATTAGTAAATTAGTGCTAAGAAAATGGGTAAGCATTTTCGAAAAACTTAAAAAAGATGGGTTATGGAAACTATTGTCAACACAATCCCCGGCTACCGGGTGTATGAGTATTTATTGGTATTAAGCCCGCATGAAGAGTTATGGAACAGGATCATGAAGGTGAAAGAAGATTTTGCCACGGTCTACAAATCGGACCATGCCCGGTGGGGGAAACCACAGATTATACTGGCGAACTTTCACCAGTACGGAATGATAGAGGACCGCATCATTAATCGCTTACGAACAGTAGCCATGGGTTATCCGCCCTTCAAAGTGGAACTAAAAGACTTTGGCAGTTTCCCTTCACACAGCATTTATATCAATGTAACCAGTAAACTGCCGGTACAAGGTCTTGTAAAAGAGATCCGAACCGATGGACAGCGATTGATGAAATTAAATGAGGATAACAAACCCCATTTTATCATGGAGCCATATTTGACCATTGCCAGGAAACTAAAACCCTGGCAATATGAAAAAGGCTGGCTGGAATACAGCAATAAACATTTTACCGGGCGCTTTATTGCCGACAGCATGACGTTGTTAAAAAGACCGGTAGGAGAATCCGATGGCTATCGGATGAAATATCATATTGCCCAAAAATTTGAATTCCAAAATTTACCGGTGGCAACAAAGCAGGGAGAATTGTTTTAAGTAAAATTCAAAACCACAGAGACACAATGACACAGAGCAGCACGGAGAAAATTCACAAGCCGCTAACGGAAAGAGAAAGATGGCTTACAACCCAAATAATGGATATAACAATTACTATCCATAAATTTTTGGGCCCAGGTTTACTCGAGAGTGTCTATGAAAAATATTTTTGTTATGGACTGACAAAAAGAAATATTTATTTTGTGGTTCAAAAAAATGTAGAATTGATCTATGATAAGTTTGTAATCAGTGAAGGGTTGCGTATTGATATTTTAGTTGATGATTTGATAATTATAGAACTAAAAGCACAAGATATTTATCACCCTGTTTGGGATGCTCAACTGTTAAGTTACCTTCGTCTTACTCAAAAGCGCCTCGGCTATATTTTGAATTTTCATGTACCGCTTATGAAAGATGGAATTAAAAGAATGATACTTTAGAATACTTATCTCTGTGTATCTCTGTGTCGTATTGTCTCCGTGGTTCAAAAAATGCTCTGTGTATCTCTGTGTCGTATTGTCTCCGTGGTTCAAATTTATTTACTATTAATTTTTTGTAATGAACAACCAATTAAAACAGGATCATTTTAAAGTGGAAGCAAAAAAGCCTGATGAAAACCAACCCTACCTTGCTGGCCGGGGTGCCCAGTTCAATACCAAAAACCGCTTCCTGAAAAATGAAAGCACCCGGGAGCATATCGAAGGCATTGATGATTGGGAGGAACCGAATTCACCCACCATTTATATGGAGCAGGAATCGAAAACAATCGTTAATAAAGTAGAAAGTAAAGATGTGGGCATGGGCTATAGTATGAATCCCTATGCCGGTTGCGAGCATGGTTGTATTTACTGCTATGCCCGTAATGTACACGAGTACTGGGGCTACAGTGCCGGACTTGATTTTGAGCGGAAGATCATTGTCAAGAAAAATGCACCCCAGCTGCTGCGTAAATTTTTAATGCACCCGAAATGGGCTGGTACACCCATCATGCTGAGTGGCAACACGGATTGTTACCAGCCAGCGGAACAAAAATTCCGGCTCACCCGGGCACTACTGGAAGTCTGTAACGAGTTTAACCAGCCCGTAGGCATACTCACCAAAAACTCCTGGATACTCAGGGATAAAGATGTACTGCAGGAAATGGCAAAGAAAAAGCTGGTATCGGCAATGGTATCCATCACTTCCTTCAATGAAGACCTGCGAAGAATAATGGAACCAAGGACTACTACGGCCAAGCAAAAGCTGAAAGTGATTAATGAGCTAAGCAGTGCCGGTGTAAGAATGGGGATTATGATGGGACCGATGATACCAGGTCTTAATGAACATGAAATGCAGCGTATCATGAAAGCAGCAGCGGATAATGGGGCTACGTTTACAGCCTATACTTTTATCCGGTTGAACGGGGCCATTAAATTTTTATTTCATGATTGGTTGTTTAAAAATTTCCCGGACCGGGCGGACAAGGTATGGCACCTGATCGAGCAAAGCCATGATGGGAAAGTGAATGACACCCGCTGGGGGGTACGTATGCGGGGCGAAGGAAATATTGCTGAGATGGTAGCACAGCAGTATAAAAAATATGGAAAGCTGTATAATATGAATGCAGAAGAGTGGAGCTTGGATACAAGTATTTTCAGAAGGCCGGGTGAGCAGGGGAGGTTGTTTTGAATTTTGTAATTTACTGAAAACTTAAATCTATGTCCCGGAGCTTTGACCATCTTAACGACGAGGAAAAACTAAAAGCCGAGAATGAATTTCTGAAAATGAAACTCATGTTGGAAAACGGAGCACAATTTATTAATATAGAAAAAGATAGTGAACTGTCACCTGTAGTTGAGAATGAATTTCTTAACCACATTGCGGAGTTTGAAAAACAATCAGAGAACCCGAAGTATATTACTGTATTTGATAAAATAGAAAACCCCACTCATTTTAAACCGGTCGCAGATATCCCGGATGCGGAAATTGATGAAGCTTGGGAAAAGTTATCAGCCTATTTCGAAAAGTATAATTTATACCTGGATGTATGCAGTCCTAAAATTTCTAATAGAGAATTATACCGGTTTGCAACAGAAGAACTCTTTCAATATGAGATGAACCACATGAATATTGTTGGTATGCGAACAGGGTTTATCTACGATGAATTCCACCCTGATCTGGTGTATGATAATTCAAGAATGGTAGAGCAAAATTTATTTCGTGATATTTTCAGCAAGTCTGATTTATTTTATGAGATTGATTACGACAAGGATGATTTTGTTTTTAACGGTAAATTGTATGAAGACCGGAAATCATTTATTGAAATGATAAACCGGTTCAAGTCTTTATTTGGCGAAATAGAGGTAGTAGAACATCTTACTACCAGTTGTGAGGTAAATAAAGATGATTGTATTATAAAGGGAAGCTATAAAGCGGTAGCCCACAACGAGAATGGCGAAATGGTTTTTCAGGGAGATTTCAATGTAGAGTTGATTTTTAATGACATGGACTATTGGTATTTTAAAAAGATTCAGATTAATGGGTTTAATCCGAAATAAATTTATTTTTAAAATAATTCAACAAAAATTTGGCACTATCAAAAAAATAAATTCATCTTTGCACCGGCAAAACAAAAACATGCAACGCAATTTATCACATATTGAAACAGCGAATTGGTTTAGTCCGAAAGGGGATTATACTAATTGCGGGGCATGTAGTGCTGAAGAATAAGTTAAACAACGAATTCAACGAAATACAGGCCCCGCTAGAGATTGCGGGTTTTTTTATTTACCCTCCGTAGCTCTGGCGAAGCAGGGTGGCATCCGTAGCTTCCAACTACGCTAAAGCTTCGTTAGATAAATTGGCAAAGCAGGTTTGATTCCATCACAAGGAGAAAAAGTGTTAGAATGAGAATAAATTTTTATACTGAGTTATGTAATTAATAATAAACAGAATCTATTGTGAAAAGAAAAATAAAAAATTGCTGAAACAGGAACAATATAAACGATTTAGAATGCTGAATGATAGGCTATCATCATGCAGGGGCTATTGGTATGTGCGGGCGAATAGAAGTATTGAACCAATAGGGAATGATAATGATTATGATAGTGTCCATCATCGACCGGATTGTGTCAATACGTAACCACAGGAATGTGTTTTACAAAAGGAAGCCCGGTCGCAACAAACGACCGGGCTTTTTTATGTGCGCCATGCATGCCACAGTTCTTTAAGGTTAAAGTCCTAAACGGGCCATCTAACGGGAACCGTTAGTCCAAAGCAAGGGTGTTTACTGCGAAGTAAAATC